>Ga0196962_10000070_pt1 | contig 72134 bp, 67 predicted proteins | sample S3v_20metaG_FD_183186 | JGI IMG/M metagenome (GOLD analysis project Ga0196962, IMG submission 183186) | Soil microbial communities from Anza Borrego desert, Southern California, United States - S3+v_20 | ecosystem: Environmental > Terrestrial > Soil > Desert | place: USA: California | collected...
GCGGGAAAGGCGTTTCACATCATCTTCGGACTGCTCGCCAACAAGGACGCCCCGGGCGTGCTTCGGCCGTTCCGCGGCCGCGCGTTGACGCTCCATCCGGTCCCCGTGGCCGAGCATGAGCACCACGCGCCGGCCGCCCTCGCCGCCGCGGCTCGGGAGGCCGGGCTGGACTCGATCCCGGCAGCCGGGGTGGAGGACGCGCTGGGCTGGATCGCGCGCCATGCCGATCGGGCCAACCCCCCGGTCGTGCTCATCCTGGGCTCGCTCTATCTGGCCGGCGAGGTGCTCGGCAAGAACGGTCAGCCGCCAGGCTGAGCCTCGGCCCTCGCATCGCCCTCCCCTTCCTTGCCGGCGGTCCCGATCGACGCGTCGATCAGTCCGGCGCGCATCATCAGCCAGAACAGGACGATTCCGGGCAGAGCGGCGGCGGTGGTCAGCCAGTAGAAATTGATGAAGCCGACGGCTTCGACGACCGCCCCGGCGGTGGTTCCGGTGAGCAGCCGGCCGACGACGCTCGCCGCCGCTGAGATCAGGGCATATTGGGAAGCGGTGAAGCGAAGGTCGGTGAGCGCCGAGAAATAGGCGACGACGACGACTCCGCCGATGCCGCTGGCGAAATTCTCGAACGCCATGGTCGCGCCGAGCCCGATATTCGAATGGCCTGCCGCCGCGAGCAGGGCGAAGCTGGCATTGGAGACGCCCATCAGGATCAGGCTCAGCAGCACCGACCGCTTCATTCCGATCTGGGCGTAGAGGATGCCGCCGACGAAAATTCCGACGAGATAGGCCCAGAAGCCGACTCCGACATCCCAGATGGCGATCTCGTCGTTGGTGTAGCCCATGTCGTCGAGCAGCAGCCGGAGCACGAGCTGGCCGAGCGTGTCGCCGATCTTGTGGAGAAGGATGAACAGAAGGACGAGGAACGCGCCCTTGCGAAGGAAGAATTCGGCGAAGGGTCCCCAGATCGAGACGATCGCCTCGCCTATCCCCTTGCGCGCGGCAGGCTCGCGATGCCGCCGGGGCTCGCCGACGATCAGGCCGGTCAGCATCGCCGGAAGCGCGAAGAGGGCGCAGGCGAGATAGGCCATCTCCCAGCCGATGCGGGCGGCGAGAACGAGGGCCAGGGCGCCGGCCGCGACCGAGCCGATCCGCCAGCCATATTGCGACATGCCCGAGCCGACTCCGAGCTGGCGAGGCTCGAGCAGCTCGATTCGATAGGCGTCGATGACGATGTCGTAGGTGGCGCCGGCGACCCCGACCAGGATCGCGGCGATGGCGGTCTGGTAGATGTTCGCGGAAGGGTCCTGGAAGGCGAGGTTGGCGACCGCGCCGATCACCAGCAGGCCGGCGACGATGAGCCAGGAGACGCGCTGGCCGAGCCGGCCGAGAATGGGGATCCTCACGCCGTCGACGATCCATGCCCAGAGGAATTTCAGATTGTAGACGAGAAAGGCGAGGGCGAAGGTCGTGACGGTGGATTTGGTGATTCCGTCCTGGGCGAGGCGAGTCGTAAGGGTCGCGCCGATCATGGCGAAGGGAAAGCCCGAGGACACGCCGACGAAGAAGGCGGCGATCGGCGCCTTTTCGAGATAATCGCCCAGGCCGGCGGGAAGGCGTGCGCGCCAGCCTGAGGGCGCGGTGGGGCTCTGCTCGGTCATCGCGCCTTTGTAGCGGCTCGGGCCGGACCGGGAAGCCCGTTTGCGCAGGCTCCCGCGCGCTTGCGTTGCCGGGTGCAAAGTCCCACTAACGGCCCATGGACATGCCGACGCGGCAGCGGCCGACCGAGGGCCAGCTCAACCTTGCCCGGACCATCGCCGGCGGCGAGGCGACGCACGGAACGACAGTGACCACCGTGCCGGCCTCGGTCTACACCGATCCGGCGCGCTTCGCCGCCGAGCGGGCCCGGCTGTTCGACCGGATGCCTTTGGTCATCGCGCCCTCGGCGCTGCTGCCCGAGCCCAACATGGCGGTGGCTCATGACGGCTTCGGCATGCCTCTGCTGCTCACCCGGGACCGGGACGGCCGGGCCCACGTCTTCTGGAACGTCTGCCGCCACCGCGGCACCCGGCTGGTCGAGGCGGGCGGCGCTCACAAGGCCCCGCGGATCGTCTGCCCCTATCATGCCTGGACCTACAGCGCCGACGGGGCGCTGGCCGGAATGCCGAGGCCGGACAGCTTTCCCGGACTCGACCGGAGCCGCCATCATCTGCGCGCCCTGCCATCGCGCGAAGCGGGCGGCCTGATCTGGTTCGCCAAGGAGGAAAACGAGTTCGCCGATGCCGACGCGCTGGCGCCCGAATTCGATGCGTTCGGTCTCGCCGGCCATCATCTCTACCGAAGCCGGATCCACGACGTCGCATCCAACTGGAAGCTGATCATGGACGCGTTCCTGGAAAGCTACCACGTCCAGCGGCTTCACGCCTCGACCATCGCGCGTTTCTTCACCGACGGCATCACCGTCGGCGACACGATCGGAATCCACCAGCGTTCCGCCGTCGGCCGAACCGACTATCTGGCCAGCATCGACCATCAGGACTGGCCGGCGCTGAGAGCGGTCATCACCTTCGCCTACCAGCTCTTCCCGGCGACGATCATGATCATGAGCCCCGATTACGTGAACCTCATGGTGCTGATGCCGCAGGCGGTGGACCGCACCCTGGTCGAGGATTTCATGCTGATCCCCGAGGCGCCGCGAACGCCCGAGGAAATCGACCATTGGGAGCGAAGCTGGACCCTGCTCGACGAAGGCGTGTTCGCCGCCGAGGACTATCGCGCCGCCGCCCTCGGCCAGAACGGCCTGTCCTCCGGCTCGATCGACACGGTGACGCTGGGGACGCTCGAGACCGGGATCCGCAATTTCCACGATCAGGTGGAGCGGGCTCTCCTCTGAAATCCACCGTGCGAACGAACCCCGTGAAGTGGACTCAGAGCGATCCGTACAGCTCAAGCTGCGGCGGAAGCTTCTTGAGCGACTTGCCCTGCAGATGCGTTTCGAGAGCGTCGAGGGCGCCCTTGAGCACCTTTTCCGAATAGGGCTTGGCCAGGCAGCCGAGGCCGAGGCCTCGGGCTTCGTCGGTGCCATGGGCGGTGACGAACAGGACGGGGACGTTGCGTTCGCGCGCGACCCGGGCGACGCCGGTGCCGTCGCCGTCGCCGTTGAGCTTGATGTCGGTGAGGACCAGGTCGAGCGCCTCCGATTCGATGACCTCGCGGGCGGCGGCGAGGCTGTCCACCGTCGCCACCACCTCATAGCCGGCGTCGTTGAGCAGATGCTCGTTGTCGAACGCCACAAGAGGCTCGTCTTCGACGATGAGGATGCGCCGGATCATCCTTTCCCGCTTGCCGAAGAGCATGATAGTGGCCGACCTCCCTCGCATTCGATCTGATCGCGTAACGAAGGATTTGAGTGCTGGTGCCGCGGTGCGCCATCGCCCGGGCGCGAATTAGCTTCAGGCCGTCCGCGCGGCCGCAGATGGAGACCGATACTGCCCCCTCCCCGCGACCCGCAGCGCATCGCCAAGCTGCTCGCCCGCGCCGGCATCGCCTCGCGCCGCGAGGTCGAGCGGATGATCGCTGAGGGGCGGGTCGCGATCGGCGGCAAGGCCGTCGAGACGCCGGCGACTTTGCTCACCTCGCTTCACGGAGTCACCGTGGACGACAAGCCGGTCAGGCCGGCGGCGCCCGCCCGTCTGTTCCGCTACCACAAGCCGGCCGGCCTGCTGACGACCGAGCGCGACCCGAAAGGCCGGCCGACCATCTACGCCCGGCTTCCCAAGAGCCTGCCGAGGGTGATGCCGGTCGGTCGGCTCGACATGAACACCGAAGGTCTTCTGCTGCTCACCACCGACGGCGAGTTAAAGCGCGAGCTCGAGCTGCCCGCCACCGGGGTCGAGCGCAGCTACCGCGCGCGCGCCTTCGGCGACATCACCCAGGAGCGCCTGGAAACGCTCATCGAAGGAGTCGAGATCGACGGAATCCGCTACGGAGCGATCGACGCCAATCTCGAGCGGCGCACCGGCCGCAACCAGTGGATCGAGCTGCGGCTGAGAGAAGGCAAGAATCGCGAAGTGCGCCGGGTGCTCGAGCATCTCGGGCTCAAGGTGTCGCGACTGATCCGCACCGCCTACGGCCCGTTCGTGCTCGGCGACCTGCCCGCCGGCGCCGTCGAGGAAGTCCGCCAGCACGACCTCGTCGCGTTCAGGAAGGGGCTGAGGTCAAATCCTCCCCGGCACGGGGAGGGGGACCAGCCGAAGGCTGGTGGAGGGGGCCTCGGGGCCCGCGCCAAGCCCCCTGCACCACACGCCAAGGGCCCGCGGTCCCCCTCCCCGTTCCGGGGAGGATCGGAGTGAGGATCATCGCCGGCGAATGGCGCGGGCGGGCGATCGAGGCGCCGCCCGGGCAAGGCACCCGCCCGACCGGCGACCGCGTCCGCGAGGGACTCTTCTCGATGCTGGCCAGTCGGATCGGAAGCTTCGAGGGCCTGCGCGTGGCGGACCTTTTCGCGGGCACCGGCGCGCTGGGGCTGGAGGCGCTGTCGCGGGGCGCGGCCGGCTGCGTCTTCGTGGAGAGGGACCACGGAGCGCTCGCCATCCTCCGGCGCAACGTCGCGAAGCTCGGAGCAGGCGAGCGCGCCGATATCCGCGCCCAGGCGTTCGAGCGCCTGACGCCGCCGACCCGCCCTTTCGACCTCGTCTTCATGGATCCGCCCTACCGCTCCGGCCTCGCCCAGGCGGCGGTGGACCGGCTCGCGGCGCCAGGCTGGCTGGCAGCGGGGGCATGGCTCAGCGTCGAGAGTGACGGCGCGGCCCCTTCCCTGCCACCGGGCCTCGAGCCGGAAGCCGACCGCCGATTCGGCAAGGCCAGGATCACGCTTCTTCGCAAGGCGGGGTGCTAAGCCGTCGTTCAGCTGCCATAGCCCAACGAAAGCAGGAGCATAGCGGGCCACGGACCTCGCCTTCGCAATGATCGCCTCGCCACGACCGAACCAGGAGCGAGCCCGCGCCGGCCTCGCCGTGGCGGCCGTCCACTTCCTGATCGCCTTCGCCCTGCTTCGCGGCCTTGCCTACGATCCGGTGCCGGCCGCCGATGTCGAGCCGATCCTCGTCGATCTGCCGCCCGAGGTGTTCCAACCCATCCAGCCGCCACCGCCGCCTTCGGCCGGCTCGAGCGCGCCGGAGCGAGCCGCCGACCCGCGCCCCGAAGGAGCCGCTTCACCACCCAATCTCGAATCGCGAGCGACTCCGGTGGCGGCGCCGCCCCCGATCGTTCCGCTCCCCGCTCCGCCGCCGCTGCCGGTGGCGCCTGTTGCCGGTCTGGGCAGCGATCCCTCCGCCGGCGCCGCAAAGGTGGCGGGCCCGGGCACCGGCAGCGGCGGGCTCGGCGACGGCACCGGCAGCGGCGGCGACGGCGGCGGTGGCGGTGGAGGCGGAGGCTATGGCGACGGCCGCGGCCTGTCGCCGCCGCGCTGGCTGCGCGGCAGGATCAGGGATAGCGACTATCCGCCGGGGCTCGGCGAGGCCGGCATCGGCGGCACCGTTTCGGTGCGCTACACCGTCGAGACGGACGGGCGGGTCAGCGGCTGCATGGTCACCCGCTCGAGCGGCAGCGGCGCGCTCGATCGGACCACCTGCCGGGTCATCGAGGAGCGTTTCCGCTTCGATCCTTCGCGCGACGGGCGCGGCAGGCCGATCCGCTCGCAGATCGTCGAGAATCACGAATGGGTGGTCGAGGACCTGCCTGCCGAGCCCGACCGGCGCCGGGCGCGGCGGCGCTTGTGGTAGCGAGCGCCGTTGCGGCGACCGGCCTGGGGCGCCGGTCCCGCCCGTTCGACCGGCACTGGAGCGCCGGGCCGGACGGCGCTAGGCAGGCCGCCCCGGATCCTTCGTTCGAGAGCCCCCATGTCCTTCGCCGACGACACGGAATTGGTCGAACGGGACGGGGCGCTGTTCGCCGAGATATCGCCGAGATGGGACATTTGGGGCCCGAACGGCGGCTATCTCGCGGCGATCGCGCTGCGGGCGGCTGGATTGCGCGTTGAAGGAGGCCAGCGGCCCGCGGGAATATCGTGCCAGTATCTGCGCCGGGGCCGCTTCGGCGAGGCCCGGCTCGAGGTCGAGACTCTGAAGGCCGGCCGCTCGGCCTCCTGTTTCGGCGTGACCCTGGTCCAGGAAGGCGAGCGAACGCTGACGGCGCAAGTGTGGACCACCGCCGCCCCGCACCGCCCCGACCCCCAATATGTCGAGATCGAGATGCCGGCCGTGGCGCCGCCCGAGGCGCTCGCGCCGCCGCCCGAGGACCCGGGCGGCTTCGCCTTCTGGCGCAACTTCGACCTTCGAATCGCCAGCCCGGAGCGTCCCGGGCACGGCAATCCGCGCGGGGCGCGGACCGAGCGCTGGCTGCGCTTCCATGGCTATCGAACCGGCGCCGACCGCTTCCTCGCACAGGCACGCTCGTTGCTGTTGATCGACACTCTGCTGTGGCCGGCGCATTGGGCCCGCCGCGCCGAGCGGCTCGACTATGTCGGTCCGAGCCTCGATGTCGCGGTCTGGTTCCACGCGCCTTCCGGAGCCGACGAATGGTTGCTCATCGAGGCCGCCGCGCCGCTCGCCGCCGACGGCCTCGTCTACGGCGAAGGCCGGGTCTGGACGAAGGACGGCAGGCTGGTCGCGAGCGGAGGCAGCCATATGCTGGTGATGCCGGTTCGTCCCGGCTTCAGGCCTTAGCGGCCCCGGCTCGGCCAGCCGTCGGAGGCCCGCCGCCTGAGCCTGGGGAAGGCGCTTCGAGCTTGCCCCCCGCGCCGGCGTTCCCTAGCTGTTCGCTGTGACCGACGCCGGCCCTGCCCCGACGGCCGAACCGCCTTATCTGCGCGGGCTGAACCCGCCGCAGCGCGAAGCCGTGCTGACCACGGAAGGGCCGGTTCTGGTCCTGGCCGGCGCCGGAACGGGCAAGACGGCCGCGCTGACCGCCCGGCTCGCCCATCTTCTCTTCACCCGCAAGGCCTGGCCTTCGGAGATCCTCTCCGTCACCTTCACCAACAAGGCGGCGCGCGAGATGAAGGAGCGGGTCGGCAGGCTGGTCGGCGGAGCGGTGGAGGGGATGCCCTGGCTCGGCACCTTCCACGCCATCGGCGCCAAGATGCTGCGCCGCCACGCGGAGCTGGTCGGGCTGAAGAGCAATTTCACCATCCTCGACACCGACGACCAGCTGAGGCTGATGAAGCAGCTCATCGCGGCCGCGGACATCGACGAGAAACGCTGGCCGGCCCGGATGCTCGGCGGCCTGATCGACCGCTGGAAGAACAAGGGCTGGACGCCCGACCAGGTCGATTCGGGCGAGGCCGAGGCCTATGCCAATGGCAAGGGGGCGAAGCTCTATTTGCTTTACCAGGAGCGGCTGAAGCAGTTGAACGCCTGCGATTTCGGGGACCTCCTGCTGCACATGCTCGTCGTCCTTCGGACCCGCCGCGACGTGCTGGAACATTATCAGCAGCGCTTCCGCTACATTCTGGTCGATGAATATCAGGACACCAACCAGAGCCAGTATCTGTGGCTGCGGCTGCTCGCTCAGGAGCGCAAGAATCTGTGCTGCGTCGGCGACGACGACCAGTCGATCTACTCCTGGCGGGGCGCCGAGGTGACCAACATCCTGCGCTTCGAGACCGACTTTCCGGGCGCGAAGATCATCCGGCTCGAGCAGAATTACCGCTCGACTCCGCACATCCTCGGCGCGGCTTCCGGCCTGATCGCCCAGAATGCGGGCCGGCTCGGCAAGACCTTGTGGACCGAGCATGGCGAAGGCGAGAAGGTCCAGGTGATCGGAGTCTGGGACGGGCCTGAAGAGGCTCGGCGGGTCGCCGACGAGCTCGAGACCGTTCAGCGCCGCGGCGGGCGGCTCGATCAATGCGCGATCCTGGTGCGCGCCCAGTTCCAGACGCGCGAGTTCGAGGACCGGTTCATCGCCATCGGCCTGCCCTACCGGATCGTCGGCGGCTTCCGATTCTACGAGCGGGCCGAGATCAGGGACGCGCTCGCTTATCTTCGCCTGATCCATCAACCCGCCAACGATCTCGCCTTCGAGCGGATCGTCAACGTCCCCAAGCGCGGCCTCGGCGACAAGGCAGTCGCGAAGATCCACTCGCTGGCGCGCGCGCAAGCCGTGCCGCTGGCGCAGGCGGCGGCCCTGATCCTCGATTCCGACGAGCTGACGCCGCAGGCCCGCCGAGCGCTCGGCAATCTGGTCGGGGACTTCGCCCGCTGGCGGGTCAAGCTCGACGAGCTCAAGCACCCTGAGCTGGCCCGCCTCGTGCTCGACGAATCGGGCTATACCGCGATGCTCCAGGCCGACCGCTCGGCGGAGAGCGCGGGGCGGCTCGAGAACCTGGCCGAGCTCGCCCGGGCGATGGAGGATTACGAGAATCTCGGCGCCTTCCTCGAACATGTCAGCCTGGTGATGGACAATGAGGCCGCCGACGAGGCCGACAAGGTGACGATGATGACCATCCACGCCGCCAAGGGGCTGGAGTTCGACACCGTCTTCCTCGCCGGCTGGGAGGAAGGCGTCTTCCCGTCGCAGCGTTCCCTCGACGAGGGCGGCATGGCGAGCCTCGAGGAGGAGCGCCGCCTCGCTTACGTCGCGATCACAAGGGCACGCCGCAAGTGCTTCATCCTGCACGCCGCCAACCGCCGAATCTACGGCCAGTGGACGTCGAGCATCCCGTCCCGCTTCGTCGCCGAGCTGCCCGCTCCCCATCTCGACCAGGAGACGACGATGAGCGGCGGCGAGTCCTTGTGGAGGGCCAATTGGTCGGAGCGCGCCGACCCCTTCGCCGACGTCGCCCGGGGCACCGGCCGCGGCCCGGGCTGGCAGCGCGCCGCCGCCGGCGGCCTGTTCGAACGCACCCCCCCGCGAGTCATCGAGGCCCGCGCCAGCGCCGTCAGCTTCGGCAATCCGGGCCGCGGCGACATCGCGGTGGGGCAGCGAGTCTTCCACTCCAAGTTCGGTTACGGGACCGTGGCGGAAGTGGAAGGCAACAAGCTCGAGATCGACTTCGAGCATGCCGGCCGCAAGCGCGTGCTCGACAGCTTCGTGAGCATTAGCTGACTGCCGTCACGGCTTGCGGATGACGCATCGCCGGCGATCGCCTGAATTGAGCCGCTACTCGAGAACTGTGGCATACATTACCAGCGCCCTCCGGATTGCTTTGCTCGTCAGTCAAAAAGCATCGACAACGACGGTGCGGATGCTATCATGTGGCTAAGATGAGAGTCTCATGAGGATGCCTTGCAATGCCATTGCCAATCTTTATTCCTTTCGCAATCAAGGGTGCCATTGTCGCCGCCAAGTTTATTGCCTCCAAACATGCTGCCGTGACTGCAGCTAAGGCTGTGGCCGTAGGTGTCAAAACCTATGGAGCGGCCACGACCGTAACGACAATCGCCGGCGGGCTTACGATCGTCGGGGCCGGCATTTGGACAGTCGAGCGCTTCAACATGGGTAAACAAGCACTTCGCCTCTTCGATGCGGGAGACCATTTGGGCGCGGCGCGCCAGCTTACCAAGATCGCCCAGTCCTGCGTTCAGATCGGAGGCTTTGACTTCGTTGAGGACGTTCGTAGCTGGTCCGCTGCCGGAGGCTCGATATTGTCGCCGGAGTTTGGAAGGCTGATATCCGATCTGCGGCAAATCACCGAAGAAGCCTCCTTGACCAGTCGAACGCTGAGCACCTGAACCTCGCCGCCGCATTGGAAAACCTTTCAGTCCAGCTCGCCGTCCTGCTCTCACCCCCGCACCTGATCCGGGTTCCGCCTTTCGACTCGGTCGCGCCCCACTGAGGTGATGCAGGATTGTCCGGCATGACGATGGGAGCGGCGAGGGTTGAACGCACGTTCCCGCAACGAGAACGAAAAAAGAACTTTCCTACAGCCGCTCGCTTGCATCATAGACTGGTGGGTGAGCGAATCACCCGCCGATCCCTTCGCCTTCGAGCCGGTCGCTTGCGGCCGCTACCGCCACGACGGCTGGACGCCTGAGCGGCAGCGAACCTTCATCCAAATCCTCGCGCGGATCGGAGTCGTCGCCTTTGCGGCGCGGGCGGCGGGGATGAGCCGCAAGTCGGCCTATGAGCTGCTGAAGCGGGCCGGGCCAGACAGCGGCTTCGCCCGCGCCTGGCGCGAGGCGCAGGCCGCCGGCCGGAGGAACGGCTGGTTCGCCGCGATCGGACGAGCGCTCGACGGCGTCGAGCAGCCTTATTTCTACGGCGGCCTCAAGCGCGGGACTCGGCGAGTCTACGACGATCGCCTGCTCATCGCGGCCCTCCGCGCCATCGAGCGGGCTCAGCGCGGCGACCTGCCGGGGTCGGAGGGAAGGGAATGACCGCTTCGCCGCCGCGGTTCGTCGCACTTCGCAGTCGACGTAGCGGCACGTTCGTCACCTTTGCGCCGTTCGCGCCGACAACCTCGCCCGAACCGGCGCGGAAGGTTCCAGCCGGCGGGCGTCCCATTGCGAAACGGGCGAAAATCGGCGCTGGTCGGTCTTGCAGTTTTGGGCAAGGGCGGGGCGATGACGACGCCCTCGCCCCCGATCGCCGCCAGCCGAGCTTCGCGCTGGGCCTGGCACGGCGCCAGGCTGATGCTCAGCTTCTGTCTCCTCGCCCTCGCCTCGCACGTGACCGAGCCCGAAGCGGTCACCGCCTCGGCGCCGATCGCTTCCGCCGAGACCGAGCGGCCCGGCGGCCGGCGCGTCGCCCCCGCCGGGCGGCTCGCTGCCGCCCCGGCCGCGGACTCGGTCGTCCGGCGGCTGACGATCGGCCGGCAGCTGCTTCACGGCGACTATGTCTGGGACGAGGAAGGCGTGCCGCCCGGCCGGGTGCGGATCCTCGTCGACCTTTCGGCGCAGACGCTGTCGGTGTTTCGAAGCGGCCACGAGATCGGCCGCGCCGTCATCCTCTACGGGACCGACGAGAATCCGACGCCGACCGGCGCCTTCCCGATCATCGAGAAGGACGCGGACCACGTCTCCAACCGCTACGAGGCGATCATGCCCTACATGCTTCGCCTCACCAACGACGGCATCGCCATCCACGGCAGCAACGTCCGCTATGGCTGGGCGAGCCGCGGCTGCGTCGGCGTTCCCGACGAGTTCGCCGCCTTGCTCTTCGCTCAGGCGCGGCTGGGCGACGTCGTCACGATCGTCGCCGGAACCCCGACAGCCTCGCTCGCGTCCTAGAGACGTTTCGAGCTATTGAGCCGTCATGTTCCCCGGCGAAGGCCGGGGTCCAGCTGCAGCGTCGGAACTGGGCCCGGGCGGAGTTTATCCTGAGCGACGCCGCAGGCGGCGTCGAAGGGCCGGGGAGCGATTCCACCGAGTCCGAACGAGCCCTAGAACACCGCCCGAGGCGCCTCCTCTTCCATCATCTGCCGGCGGACGAGCGGGATGGGCGGGCCGCCGAAGCCCAGGAAGCGGTCGTGGAACTGCTTCCAGGCCCGCCGGCCGCCGCGGCTCGCCGTCCAGTCCTCGCGCAGGCGGCGGATCAGGAGCTTGCCCATCGTGTAGTTGAGATAGGCCGGGTCGTAGGTGCCTCGGGCGGCCTGCTGGCGGGCATTGCCTTCGTCCTGGAAGCATTGCTCGCGGAACATCCGCCGCGATTCTTCCATCGTCATCCGGCCGGTATGCATTCCGATCGCCGAGAGGAAGCGGCAGTCGCGAAGCAAGGCGTTGGAGATCTGGCCGATATGGGTTTCGAGGTCGCCTTCGCCCAGCCCGGCCTCCCACATCATCTCCTCGCTATAATGGGCCCAGCCCTCGGCGAAGGCGTAGCCGACGAACACCCGGCCGAACAGGAACGGGGATCGGTTGGCGTGGAGGAAGTTGAGGAAGTGGCCGGGCCACACCTCGTGGACCGAGGTGAAGAGAAGATCGGCCTGGCCGGGGACGAAGCCTGCCTGGACCTCGGCCGACCAGCTCGGATCGGGCGGTGCGATATAATAGACCGACGGCAGGCCGCGCTCATAGGGCCCGGGAATGCTGATATAGGCGAAATTCTGCCGGTTGTAGGGCGGCGCCTCCTCGACCTGCGCTTCCTCGGTGCCGGGGATCGAGACCAGGTCCTGCGCTTCGAGGAAGCGCCTGAGGCCGGCGAGCTGGGCGCGGGCGCCGGCGACCGGGCCGCCCTCGGCCTTGTTGGCGTTCATCCGCTCCATGCAGGCCGGGATCGTCGCCCCCGGCGCATAGCGGGCGCAGGCATCGCGAAGCGCCTCCTGGTTGCGGCGAAGATCGGCCTGGCCGACGGCCTCCAGCTCGCCGATCGGAGTGTCGACCATCTCGGTGTCGCGGAGCATCTGGGCGAAGCGGGCGGCGCCGAGCGCGAAGTCTTGGGTCGCGTTCGGCCGCTGCGCTTCGAGCCAGTCGGCAAGCGCGGCGGTCGCTCTCGCCGCCGCCTCGGAGGCGCGGTCGAGCTCGGCCTGGAGGGCGGGCTCGCGGACCGAGGCGAAGGCGGCCTTGCCGTCGCCGCGATAATATTGCGCATAGCCGCCGAAGCCGGCCTTGCCGTAGTCGATGAAGCTCAATGGCAGCGGCGTGCGCAGATTGGCTCGGATCTGCTCGGCCGCGCGGGGCACCGCCCGAAGATAGGCGATGTAGGCGCGCAGCCGCTGTTCCGGAGGCGCATAGGGACGGGTCACGTAGACCGAGGGATCGAGCGAGCCGACGTAGAAAGCGGGGTTCGAGCGCGGCGAATCGGCCACGGTCAGCCAGAACAAATTGCCGCGCATCACCGCGAGCAGATAGTCGCGCTCGAACCTCTGCTCGGCGCTGAGGGCGTCGTCGTCGAAGCCCTCCGCGGTCGCGATCGTCGAGCGCAGGAACGAGACGCTGTTGGCGAGGCCGGTGCCGCTCCAGTCGGGCAGCTGGCCGTCATATTCGTGCCGCCCCTGATTGACCGCGAATTCCGGATTGAGGCGGAAATAGCCTTCGATCGAGCGCTCCAGGAAATCCGCCCAGGCGCCTTGCGACTGTGTCGCTTCCGGAGCCTCCGGTCCGCCGGTGGAGGTGCATCCGCCGGCGAGCAGGGCCAGAGCGGAGAAGGCGGCGAGCAGCGGCTTGGCGGTCATGGCGGCATCCTTTGCGAGCGAGCCCGCGCGCCTTTGCCACGAGCCGGGCCGATATTCCAGCGCCCGCCCGGAACCGAAAATCCCCCTGGAGCCGGCACGGAAGGTTATTTCTGCCCCCTGCCCGCGCTGACCGCGCCAGATCGTTCCTTTGAGCTGGGATCGGGGGCGCCGTCGGTTGCCGGTCGGACGCCCTCTCCCTAAGTGGCGTCCCTGATGACCGGCCAATCGCCCTTCGCGATCGCGGATTTCCGCTTCTACTGGGTCGCCCGGCTCGCCTCGACCATCGCCCAGATGAGCATGGTGATCGTGATCGGGTGGCAGGTCTACGACATTGCTCGGCTGACCATGGGGGTGAAGGGGGCGGCGCTTCAGCTCGGGCTGGTCGGAGTCGTCCAGTTCGTCCCCCTGTTCGCTCTGACGCTGCTCACCGGCTGGACCGCGGACCGGCTCGACCGGCGAGTCGTGGCTCGGGCGACGATCGCGCTCGAGGTCGCGTGCGCGGCGATCCTCGGCTGGATGTCCTATGCCGGAACGGTGACGCTGCCGGCCTTGTTCGCGGTGGCGGCCCTGCTCGGCGTCGGGCGCGCCTTCGCGATGCCGGCGCTGCAGGCGCTGGCGCCCAACCTGGTCCCTCGTGAACTCCTCCCCAAGGCGATCGCGCTGAGCTCGATCGCCTGGCAATCGGGCGCGATCGCCGGCCCGGCGGTCGGCGGCTATCTCTACGCCTGGGAGCCGCACATGCCCTATGCCGTCGCCGGCGCGCTGTTCGCCCTGTCGCTCCTGTGCATGTTCATGATCGGCCCGAAGCCGCGCACGGCGATCGAAGGATCGAGGAACCCCTGGAGGCAGATGGTCGACGGGCTGCGCTACGTCCGTCGGAACCGACTGGTCCTCGGCGCCATCTCGCTGGACCTGTTCGCCGTGCTGCTCGGCGGAGCGACCGCCATGCTTCCGGTCTATGCCCGCGACATCCTCCAGACCGGCCCGGAGGGGCTCGGCCACCTGCGCGCCGCTCCGGCGGTCGGCGCGACCCTGACCGCTCTGTGGTTCTCGTTCCGGCCGCTGCGGCACAATGTCGGAGTCAAGATGCTCTACGCCGTCGCGGTGTTCGGCGCGGCCACCGCCGTCTTCGGCCTGTCCCGGTGGATGGCGCTGTCGCTTGTCTGCCTGGCGCTGCTCGGCGCCGCCGACATGTTCTCGGTCTACGTCCGCCAGTCGCTGATCCAGCTCTACACGCCCGACGCGATGCGGGGCCGGGTCGGCTCGGTCTCGACCCTGTTCATCTCGGCCTCGAACGAGCTCGGCGAGGCCGAGAGCGGCTTCCTCGCCGCCGTCATCGGACCGGTCGCGGCGGTCGTCGCGGGCGGCATCGGAGCGATCGGGGTCACCCTGCTCTGGGCGAAATGGTTCCCCGAGCTGAGACGGGCGCGAAGCTTCGACACACCCTTGTCCGAATCCCAGCCAAAGGAGGCCCAGACATGAAAGCCGCGAACATCCTGGAGACGATCGGCAATACGCCGCACGTGCGCGTGACCCGCTTGTTCGGCGAGGCGGAGGTCTGGATCAAGCAGGAGCGCGCCAATCCGGGCGCCTCGATCAAGGACCGAATCGCGCTGGCCATGGTCGAGGATGCGGAAGCGTCCGGAAAGCTCAAGCCCGGCGGAGTGATCGTCGAGCCGACCTCGGGCAATACCGGCATCGGCCTTGCAATGGTCGCCGCGGTCAAGGGCTACAAGCTGGTCCTGGTGATGCCCGAGAGCATGAGCCTCGAGCGGCGGCGGCTGATGCTCGCCTTCGGCGCGACCTTCGACCTCACCCCGCGCGAGAAAGGGATGAAGGGCGCGATCGAGCGCGCCGGCCAGATCCTCGAGGAGACGCCCGACAGCTGGATGCCGCAGCAGTTCGAGAACCGCGCCAACCTCGAGGTCCACCGCCGGACGACCGCGCGCGAGATACTCGACGACTTCCGCGATTCGCCGATCGACGTCCTGGTCACCGGAGTCGGTACCGGCGGCCACATCACCGCCTGCGCCGAGGTGCTGAAAGCCGAGTGGCCGGCGCTTCAGGTGTTCGCTGTCGAGCCGACCCTGTCGCCGGTCCTCTCGGGCGGCCAGCCCGGCCCGCACCCGATCCAGGGCATCGGCGCCGGCTTCGTCCCCGGCATCATGGACACCGGCCGGCTCGACGGAATCATCCAGGTCGACCCCGCCGACGCCAAGGAGATGGCCCGCCGAGCCGCGCGCGAGGAGGGGATGCTGGTCGGCATCAGCTCGGGCGCAACGCTCGCCGCGATCCGCCAGAAGCTCGAGGAGATCGGCCCCGGCAAGCGAATCCTCGGCTTCAACTACGACACCGGCGAGCGCTACCTGTCCGTGCCGGACTTCCTGCCCGAGGAGTGACCCCCCAGGTCAGGTGCGGCAAGGGGACACGTACTTTCTCGCGGTGCGGCAAGGGGACACGTACTTTTCGCGAAAAAGTACGTGTCCCCATCGGTCCGCGTCAGATCGTCGCCATCTCGTAGAGGAAGTCGACATAGCCCATCGTCGCCTGGTCGAGGCCGGCGACGCGCGGGTCGTTGCTCTCGATCAGGAGGAATTCGTCGGGGGCATGGGCGCCGCCGCCATGGCCGAGCCCGAACTGCCCGGCCGGCTTGCGCAGCGGATCGCCGGTGAAGACGAAGCCCGGCCATGAGCCGGCGCTGCGCGGGAACAGGCTGTAGGGGACCCCGGCGCGGGTGAAGACCGCCTGCTGGGCGCGGATGACTCCGCTGTCCTCGGCGGTCTCGTTGGGATCGTAGCCGCCGGTCATGTTGACCTCGACGTCGCCGAAGCCGCGCTCGGCGAGATGGGCGCGAAGCTTGGGCAGGCAATCGGCGACGGTCATGTTCGGAACGAGGCGAAGGTCGAGCTTGGCGACTCCGCGGGCCGGAAGGATGGTCTTGCCGCCGGGCCCCGTATAGCCCGCGACCAGGCCTTCGATGTTCACGGTCGGCTGCGAGACGAGGCGCTCCAGCGACTCGCGCCACGGCAGGTCGCCGATCCAGCGGCGGACTCCGAGCAGCCGCTTCACCTCCTCCTCGTTGCGGGTGCGCGCGCTCTCGGCGACCAGCGCCCGCTCGCGCTCGGTGAGCGGCCGGACATGCTCGAACCAGCCTTCGATGGCGGGCCGGTTGCCCTCCTCGGCGACGAGGCTGGTGAGGGCATGGACGAGGTGCCAGACCGGGCTGTCCACCTGGGCCTTGAGGCTCGAGTGGACGTCGCGGGCCGGGCCCCTGCCCCACCGCTCGCCGCTCGCCACCAGCTCGCATTCGATGATGCCCTTGGCGCCGAGCGTCACGGTGACGGTCCCGTTGGCGCTCTGCGAGGCCGACGGGATGATCACTCCGTCGACCCGGCGCATCGCGGCCAGCACCTCGGCGTCGCGAAGCGAGTTGATGAAGTTGGGCGAGCCGATCTCTTCCTCGCCTTCGGCGAGCAGGACGAGGTTGACGGGGAGGCGCCGGCCGGCGGCCCGGAAGGCATGGAGCGCGGCCAGGAAGGCCGCCTGCGGGCCCTTCTGGTTGACGGCGCCACGGCCGCGGATCGCCCGGCCGAGCGGAACGTCGACGATCCGCGCCTCGAGCGGCGGCGACGACCATTCGGCCGGATCGAACTGCTTGACGTCGTACATGAAATAGATGCCGACCGTACGCCGGGCGCCCGCGTCGAGGGTTCCGAACACGGCCGGGACTCCGCCCGTCGGGACCTTGCGGACGCCGGTGAAGCCAGCCTCGGTGGCGAGCCGCGCCATATAGTCGGCGCCCTGCTCGACGTTGAGGCCCTCGGCCGCGATCGTCGGCAGGGCGATCCATTGCTGGATCCGGCGCACCGATTCCGCATGGCCCGCTTCCACGGCGCGGCGGATGGCGTCGCGATCGCCGTCGCGGCGGGTCTGCGCCAGCGCGGCGCCGGGGGCGAGCAGCGCGGCGGAGGCCGCTGCGGTCTTGAGAATCGTTCGGCGGTCGGTGGCGAAGCGGTCGGTCATCTTCATCCCCTTCGGTTCGGAGCCCTATAAACAGCCGCTCGCCGTTCGCGTCCAGAGGAACCGCCCGCTTCGCCGCCCGTTCGGAAGCGAAACAATCAGGAGCGCGTGCCATGACCGACCCCGACCGAGAGAGAATAGTCGTCGAGGAAACGCCGCCTCGGGTCGAGCGCGAGACCACCGTCATCTCGACCGGCGAGCGCGGGAGCGGCGGCACCGTCGCCGCGGTCCTGGTGCTGCTCGTGCTGGCCGTCCTCGCCTTCCTCTATTTCGGCGGCTATCTCGGCCAGGCGGCGGACGAGACCAACATCAACGTCAACGTCGACGCCCCCGAAGTCGACCTGCCCGACGTCGACATCCCGGCCCCGAGCCAGCCGGCCAACAGCTCCTAGCTGCGCGGCGCCTGGCGCCGGTAGCTGAGCGCCTCGGCGACGTGGATCCGGCCGACGTCCTCGCTCCCCGCGAGGTCGGCGATGGTTCGCGCCACCCGCATCACCCGATGGTAGCCGCGCGCCGACAGCCGCATCGCCTCGGCCGCCTGGGCGAGCAGCCGGCGGCCGGGCTCGTCGGGAGTCGCGACCTGCTCGAGCATATCGCCGTTCACTTCCGCATTTGTCCTCAATCCTCGACCTTCGTAGCGGCGGGTCTGGACGGCGCGAGCGGCGGCCACCCTTTGCGCCGGTTCGGCCGAGCTCTCGGCCGGCGGCGGCAGGACGAGGTCGGCGGCCGCCACCGCCTGAACGTCGACATGGATGTCGATCCGGTCGAGCAGCGGCCCCGAGACCTTGGCCTGATAGTCGGCGGCGCAGCGCGGCGCGCGCGAGCAGGCGAGCGCCGGGTCGCCGAGATGGCCGCAGCGGCATAATCGCGTTGCCTTCTCAGCATCATTTCCGAAAGGGACGTGGAGGAGCCGGATTTCTACGTCGTCGCGGCCGACGATGATGCGGTCGGTGATCGCTTCGACGATCTGCCGCTTGTCCTCATGCGGCAGATCGTCCCAACGGGCTGAGAGATCACGAGCTTCTTCAACTGCTTCAGCCTGTGAAGCAGAGCCGATGCGAAGGACGTCGAGACGTGCCTGGAGGCGCGGAAGCTCGTCCTCGAGCTGATTGCGGCGTTCTGAGAGCGGCTTGTGGCGGCGGCCGAAATCCTCTTTGGAAAGACTATCGGCGAGATAGAGCTGGTAGAGGCGCTCGTCTTCGGTTTCGAGCTTACGAAGCTCGGTCTGGGTCGCGACAACGAGCCGCTCGCACTCCGTCATTTCCCCGTCCGCCGCGCGGCGGTGCGCGTCGAGTTCCGTGGGCGAGAGAAGGAAGTGCCGGAGCTGGTCCCGGTACACTGCCTCGAGGTCGTTGAGCGGTATCTTATTCCGGCATTTGGTGCAGATGTATTTGGGCGAGTTGCTCCAGACGTACATCTTGGCGCCGCAGTGGCAGTACGCAAAGCCGGCGAAAAGGTAGACGGGGCGTCGCGTGGCCGGGCGCCGGCGCTCGGTGTTTCCATCGAGAACCGCGTTGCAGCGGTCCCAGAGAGCCTCGGCGACGATCGGTTCGACTGTCGTATAGACCCAGTCGCTTTCGGGCTTTAGGGCCCAGCTTTTGGTGCGATCGTCGGTGCGGGTGTAGTTCGAGCGCCGGAGGCCCTTAGCGGTTGGATCGCGCAGGAGCCTCGCGATGGTGGTATCGGAAAAAGGCGAGCCATTGCGAGTGCGATGCCCGCGGTCGTTCAGGATGCGCGCGACCGTTTTCATCCGGCGATGCTCATCAAAGAGCTCGTAGATGAGCGCGCGAACGGGCGCCTCGTCCGGATCAGGCTCAAGCTTCTTGTCGCGCCACCGGTAGCCGAAGGGCGCGGCTCCGCCGATGGGTTTCCCGAGCTTGGCCCGGATAGGCACCGACGCCTGCACTCGCTCAGCGATCTCTTCCCGCTCCCACTGCGCCATAGCGGCGATCATCGTGAAGAAGAGGCGCCCGGCCGGCGAGCTCGTGTCGATCGCCTCCTGGAGTGATACGAGGTCCGCGCCGCAGGCGCGGAAGGTCTCGGCAAATTCGAGGAGCTCCTTGGTGTTGCGGGCAAGTCGTGCGAGCTTTGAAAAGACGAGACCGGTGATCGTGCCCGAGCGGATGTCGGCAAGCATCCGCTGCGCCTCCGCATGCCCCATAACCGACTTCCCGCTTACGGCCTCGAGGCGATACACCGCCGCTACATGCCAACCCTTCGCTTCGGCGTACGCGCGAGCGCGCTTCTCGTGGTGCTCGGGGCTCTCGCCCCTAACCTGATCCTCAGTCGAAACCCGGATCCAGATGCCTACTGATTTTGGGGCGTCACCGCCGTCTTGCGACGACATAGCAGTCTCCGCTTGAGAAGCATCACTGATATCACTTTTATCGGTCGTCCGTCAATGGTATGTGGCTCCCGATGGCCAAGGAATTGAAGCCGATTCGGTTTATCTTCTCCTCTTCGCCTGCCCTGCTCCGGCGGGTGGATGAATGGAGGCGTATGCAGCCGGACTTACCGTCGCGGGCTGAGGCCGTGCGAAGGCTACTCGAATGTGCCCTCAACGGCTGACTTTGGCCGAAAGCCGCCTAACCGCTTTCGGCAGCTTTCGACCCACGACCGACAATGTCCGTGGGAAAAAGGGAGCGGCCCCAGCTGGCTCCGGGATAATAACCATTGGACGGCGGTGGCCTTAGCGCTTCCGGTCAGTCGGTTCGTCGCCATGAACCTTTCTCGTTCTGGCTGTTCTTGTCGCCATGGCTCCCTGTTTCCAGGCTACCGCCATAGTTCTTCGAATCGGCACTGCTCACGGCGGAGAGTTCGCTTTGCTGAGGATCTCCCCATGGCGCACATCGAGCCCCTCTGCTAGGAATCCACGGCCCCAGGAGCGGGCCAATAGGCGACGTCCATCCTTGATTGCGGCGTCGAGCGACGCGGCGCATGGCATCAGTCCATTCGCGGCGCAGATGCTGCTTTCTTGCGGATAGGCGGACCGCGTATCAGGCACGCGCGGGACTGATTCCAAGGATCCGTCGGATGGGAGCGGATTTTCTTGAGTTCACCCCTTGTTCCACCCGGGTCCGTTCCTATTTCCCTGGATAACGACCGGCTAAGGATCGGGGTGGACCATGACAGCGAATGCGCATCGGGCGCTATACAGCGCCAGCGGCGACGATAACTTCCTCGCCAACCTCACGGTGGATGACGACGACGAAAGCCTGCTTCGAGACGCCCGCGACCTCATCCGCGAAACACTGAAGAACGGCTTTCGCAACTGGTCGGATTTCATCGAGCGGCGCATCCTCTTCGAGAACGTTGCCATTGCGTCGGTCGACCGCTTTCTGCGGCCCAAGTTTAAGATGCAGGGTAGCTGGTCCTATTTCACCCTCAACCGCACGACAGTTGACCCGCCTCAGGAAATCGACCTCGATGACGGGATGTTCCTTCCCGTCTCCTTCCTCGGCAACCAGGGCCGGGTTAGCCCTGCGATCGTCAGCGACGGCTATTTCGCGGCGGTGGAGAAGATGCTCGCCCCACTCTGCGATGAGCATGGCTGGGAACTGAATCCGACGCCGCTCAAATCATCGTGCGTCCGGGTCAGGATCAAACCCGGCGCCCATATCGACATCGCGCTCTACGCCATCCCTGACGAGGAGTTCGAGGAGCTCCTAGAAAAGGCTGCGGCCCGTGCGATCGCGAGCTTCGGCGCCAGCCGCGATGAGCATGCGATGTTCGCCGACCAGGTCTATCGCCAGCTGCCGAGCGACCAGATCATGTTGGCCCACCGCGAGGAAGGGTGGAAGCCGTCCGATCCACGCAAGCTTGAAGACTGGTTCAATGAGGCAGTTCACGAGCATGGTTATCAGCTGCGCCGGGTGTGCCGCTATCTGAAGGGGTGGCGAGACAATCGCTGGGACGCCTGTCGGCTGAGCTCGATCGCGCTGATGGCCTGCGCGGTTCAGGCCTATGACGAGGCGATTGCCGCTCCGCCGGAGAGCCGGGACGATCTGGCACTGCAGATGGTCGCCGAGGCGCTGCCGGCCTTGCTCTCGGCCCGGATCGTTAACCCGGTCGTCGCCGGTCAGTATCTCGACGAGGGCTGGGAGCCCGATCTGCGGAACGAGTTCGTGTCTGCCGCGCGCGGGCTCGCCGACGCGCTGCGCGCGGTCGTCAACGCGACCTCGAACGACGATGCGATCGACGACCTGAGCGAGGCGTTAGGCCCCTATATCCCCGACGATGCGAACCTCATCGCGATCGAGGCGATCGGCGCACCCGCGATCCTGACATCTGGCATGCTCGGCGACGGCGGTCCGGCGCCGGAGGACAGGGCGCCGGTTAAGATCGGTGGCGACGATCGCTATGGCTGAGGCTTCGCCGCCCGGCTCCGGCCGGGCGGCCGCGCTTCTCCGGCTCGAGCGCTGGCTTGAAGCCAATCACCGCGCTGTACGCCACAATGGCAAAGTCCCGGACGATTTCACCGACGCCTGGCGCTTTTCGCTCTCGGCCGGGGGCGAACGTTTCGACCTGCTTTTTTTGATCGATGGCGAGTTTCCGCGCAGCAAGCCCGACATCGCCTTTGTCTCGGCGCGGCCCTTTCCAAGCTATCCCCATGTCGAAGCGGATGGGAGGATTTGCGTCCTCAACGCCATTGATGAGATCGATCCTGACGACCCGGTCGGCGTCGCCCGCCATCTGATCCAAGGCGCTCGCAATATCCTCGAGGTGGGCCTCAGCGGCAGGAACAACGAGGATTTTCGCCGCGAATTCCTCTCCTATTGGAACCCGGCGGCGACGGGTCCATCGTTGCTCTCGATTCTCGATCCCTCCGAGCCGAGCCGCGAAATCTTCGCCTGGCGAAAGGGCGAGCTACGCGCGCTTGCCGAGAGTGAAGCGGCTCTTCGGACCTGGCCGGTCCGTTTTCTCGGGTCGGAGAAGGGGCGGGGCGGCAGGGTGGAGCGTGCATTGCTGCTCTGGTTGCCCGAGCCCTTGCTCCCGAGCGATTATCCCGAAAGCCCAGCGGCCCTTCGGGCGCTGGCGGAATCGGTCGGCATGGCGGCGACGTTCGACCGGATCGCCGGCGCCGGCAACGCCGAAATGCTTGTCGTTATCGGCGCCGATTCCGAAAACGGGCCATGCCTCGCCGGTGCGGTCGTGACGCGAAGCGGCCGCAACAATGCGATCATTCCCGGCTTTCGCAAGGGCAGAGCACCGCCCAATCTGGCGCGGGGCCAGGCGCTGCACGGTCGGCTGGTGCGTTCGGCTGTCACCCGCGCCGACGTGTGGTGGATCCATGGCCGCGATTCCAATCCGGACCTTGGCGACCTGCTTATGAAAAAGGTGGCGATCATCGGCTGCGGTTCCTTGGGATCGCCGATCGCGCGACTGCTCGCCCAGGCGGGAGTAGGCGCGCTCGCGCTGATCGACCCGGAAAAGCTCGAATGGGCCAATGTCGGGCGGCATGCGCTGGGCGCCGAGTCGGTCGGCCACAACAAAGCCAGCGAGCTCGCGAAGCGCCTGAGCCGGGACTTTCCACACGGGCGCTTCACCGACCATGCCGTCCGCTGGCAGGAGGCGATCGAGGAAATCGCGCAGTGCGATCTCGCAATCTGCGCGATCGGCAGTTGGGCGCAGGAGAGCGCATTGTCCGAGTGGCAGGTCGACGCCCTGCGCCCGCCAGTTCTTTACGGTTGGACGGAGCCGCATGCTGTGGCCGGCCATGGAGTCGTACTGGCCGCGGGGGCTGGGTGCCTGCGCTGCGCTATGAGCCGATTTGGCGAAGCGAACGGGCGTGTGGTCGACTGGCCGGGTCCCACCCTCCAGCGGGTGCCGGCCTGCGGCGCTCATTTCCAGCCTTATGGCGCGCCGGCAATCGCCGCCATTGCAGCGATGATTGCAGAGCTCGCGATCGACCAACTGGCCTATCGAGCCATGACCGGCGCGCATCGAATTCTGGCCGGTCGCGCCAGCACCGTGATCGCCGATGGCGGTCAATGGAGCCCGGCCTGGCTCGAACGGATCGGGGCGCCGCGCGCCGGCGGCCAGATCGAAGAGTTCCAGTGGCTGCCCGACCCGGCGTGCCCCGCCTGCGGCGGCAACGGGATTGCATGAAATACGCGATCGGCTCCTCGGGCGAGGTCGTGAGCTTGAGCGACCAGGTCGTTGCCCACCTTCTGCAGCATCGCCAGACGCGCTTCTGGCATCGCGAAGCGGGTGGGCTGCTATTCGCGCGGATCAGCAACAAAAGAATCGACATCGAGGCGATCACCGGGCCGCGGCCGACCGATCGCCGGACGCCTCTCTCGTATTCGCCCGACCGGGTCGAGGAGCAGGCGGAGATCAATGTCTACCACAGGCTGGGGCTCCATTATGTCGGCGACTGGCACTCGCATTTCGAAAATGTGCCGACCCCCTCGCCACGCGACAACAAGACTATGGCTAGTCGGGTGCATAAGTCCCAGCACCAGCTGGGTGGCATCTTGTTTGGCATCATCGGTCGGGCGCCCTTGCCGGAGGGGCTCACCCTCGTCGTGCATGACGGGAAGCGCTGCCTTCCGCTCGACAGGATCGCGTGATCCGAGCGGATGGCGCTAACGGAGTTCGCGCCACGATGCGGCGCGAGCGGACTGGCCACTATTCATCTTATAGACGCTTTCCGCTCTGACTCCTCCTGCAACAAGAGACGTAGCCTCTTGTGCACGACGGAAGCTGACCTGAGCGGCCGAGAACGGCGCGAAGCGGTCGCTCACCGAGATAATTGTGAAGCCTAGTCTAAGGAGTGGCTTCCTGTCGAGACCATCGCCTTGCAAGACCGTAAGTTTCTTGCAGATTGGGCAGGATGCAAGAACCGCCTGTCCCGTGAGCAGGCTACTCGGCAGCATTTGGATAAGGTGGGCATGATCGACCCAGCTGAAGAGATTTTGTTGGACGTTCCCGAGGAGCGATCCGAACTGCCGTCGGTAAGTCCATTGGAGCAGGATTCGGCATCGTCGCGCGCCCTTGCGTTCGCCCCCTCCTGCGCGCAATTGCGTGCAATGACGCCGGCCTCGCCCCTAGAGCTAATCGAGCAGTTGGGGAGCCTCCTCGAGGAAGTCGACGCGCGTGCCGGATCGGATTTTTCCGGGATCGGACTGATCGTTACGGCGTCTCCCGGATCCCTTCCAGTCATCGCCTTGCGCCCGACTTGCAAGATGATCGACGATGAAGCAACGGCGACGGCATTGGCGCGGATCTCGCGCTCTTCCCATGAGCATCATGACGGCTTTCATCTCCTGAGGCCCGACCTCAAGATCGAGAAAATCGCTCAATATTTCTCGCCGCCCATCGTGCCTCTGGCGCGTATCGATCGGGGGAAGCGCTTCGGGGGACGCTATCTCGCCGCCTTGTTCGGCTCGATGCTCCCCGGCGTGCTCGCTACCGGCATCTGCAGTCGCGACTTCGGCGTGGCGGTATTTGAAGGCGGAGAAGAGAAGATCTATCGAGCGGCGCGCGAATCGTCCCCCGGAGCAGAGAAGGCCACCCAATGATCTTCGCCATGAACCGAAGTCTGGTTCTGAGCACGCTCGTGCTGGCAGTCGTTGTGATTTGCGTTGGGCTTCTTGGGTCCGGTTACGCGACAACTCCCCGGGATCTCCTCGAATGGTCGTCCAAAATTGCAATGTTCATCAGCGGTGCCATTATTCTGCTGAGCATCAGACCGGTCCTTCGGGGGCTGCACTTAGTGACCTTCGCTCGCCATTGGTGGTTTCCATGGCTCGACGGGGAATGGAGGGCGGAAATACGGTCCAACTGGCCAAAGGTCGAGCGCATGTACAAGGCCGCCAAGCGCGAAGATCCCAAATTCGATGCACTCGCCGCACCGCTGACGAAAGCCGACGAACTGGTTACGATGGCCTCTGTCACCATTGAATCTAGCTTGTTCGACATTTCGATCGAAATCACTCCGGACGGAACGAACAAGGTCAGTCGCACGCGCTTTGTGCGTGCGCGCTGGGCCAAGCCAGATAGACCAGAACTCAGCTATGTATATGAGCAATTGGACAACGCCGCTCTCGCACCGACAGACACGAGACAGCACCATGGAGCCGGCGTTGTTGAATTCATCGAAAAGACTGGTGAACTCTCCGGACATTACTGGACCAATCGGAAGGCGGAAGCTGCATTGAACACTGCCGGCACCATCGTGATGCGCCGAATTTAGTGGACTTGTTGAGGTGGCTCTTTGACAGATCGCGAATCTAGTCCGGCTCGAGGGAGAGACCAGCGATTAATCACTTTCGGCATAGTCTGACGGGCCGGCAGAATGACGTAGGATGGCGCAAAGCGACCTTGCTCACTCGTCGGCGCTGTCCTTGTCCCGCCGGCGCGCCGCGCGCCAGCAGTCCAAGAAATCTTGGATCATGACGGCGCCGACGACCAGAAAGGCGACTTCGACGAAGGGGTCGCCATTTCCGGGGAGCGGCAGCGGCTGGCCGGGGAATGCGGCCCGCCACAGTAGGCAGAACAGGCCGCAATTGAGCGCGAAACGAATCAGGATAGACATGATCACCTCCATCAACGTGGAGGCGTTTGCCGGATCGTCTGCCGACCGGCATTTGAGGGAAGCCGCAACCGGTATTGCGGATTCACGCAACCCTGTCGCCGGCGCAACCGGCGCTAGCGCTGTCGGGCGGCGAACACGAACCGGTCGTGTGGATGAAAGCGCTTGTGGCATTCGGCTATGAAGGCCCGGAGCCGCGGCCCGTCGAAGTCCCGGTCCAGCTCAAAGATGGCGGGGACGCCCTCGCGATCGGGCAAGGGCGCCATGGCGATATAAAGCCAGTCGCCTTCAGGCTGATCAAGCAACTGCAGGCGCAGGCCGGGACCGGCCGCGGCCGGGCAAAGCCGGTATCCCCATTCGCGCGCACGGGAATAGATGGCGTGCAAGCAAGGGCATTCGTCGAACCCGAGATCGGCGACGCTGACCATTTCTAGCTCGATCGCGGCCGGACATTTCCCGAGATCCTCTCTGGCCATCAACTCGGCTGCACATTCACCCGTATGACAGCCTCGTGCATCGAGTGCGGAGAGCCAGTCGGGCGAACCGCCGGCTGTCTCAAGGACTGGATGTCGAAAGGAAATGCTCGTTCTGTTGTATCTGCTCACAAGGCCCCCGGCAGATCGTAATTATGGCTCTGCGATGGTTCTCAGGAAATAATTATTCCCGTCTGCGCAGGTAGACGACGTGTGTTTCGCGCTCGTAGCTTTGGCCGTGCATCTCGTTGACGCTGGTTTTGGAAATCTGCTTGACGCCTTCGAAGAGCTCAAACTGCCCAATTACTTCCTCAGGATCGTAGAGCCGTGATAATATCTGGTTGCCCGGATCCAGAATGATCTGACCCAGGCCATCCTGATAGGAAGTCGGAAATTGAGCATAATAGCCATCGCGCCGCCCCGCGAAGCTGACCATCAGCAAGCCGCCTGGCGCTAATGTGCGCGCTGCATGACGGGTGTATGCGGCAAGATCCTGCCGATCGATCTGATGCTTGAAGCAGAAGGCGTCGATGCCGAGTGTGCAAGACCTGTCGGGAATGGGCCAGGGCTGACGGACGTCATGGCAGACGCCGATGACCGGAAGGCCCACCGCTTGCGCGTTGCGGTTCAGATTCGCGATCGAGGGCGCGACGAAATCCATCGCCGTCACCTGGTAGCCGAGCGAGGCGAGATAGATGGAATTGCGCCCACTGCCGCAGCCAATGTCGATCGCATTGCCGACGTCGATGCCGTGCGCGCGCGCGAATTCGAGGAATATGACGACGGACCCCGAGGGGCCCTCGCGCACCGATGAGGGAATGCCGCCACGCTCATATTCGGTGCGCCACACAACCGCATTGCTCGTCTCCGGCGCGGAGGTCATGTCTTTCGTGGGATCAGGTTTCATCGTCAATTCGCTTGATGAGGTTAAGTGAAAGGGCAGCTTCGCTGGGGCAGTCTTCCCGGGTCGCTTCCGCGATCCGCCTGGCTTCTCTGCCAAGCGCCGCCTCCCGCACCATCGCGGGCGATGCATGGTCGAGGAGCGTCAGCAGGCGCTTGGCAGCGAACAATTGCTGGTTTGGATCAGGCGCCAGCAGACCCGAGAAATAGCGCAGCGCGGTGCGCCGGATCTCGGTCGGGCGCGGACGGATCCCGTCCTTCTCCAGCCAGTTGTCGCCATAATGACAGGTGTCGAACGCGAGTATCGCCGCCTGAAATTCGGGCTTGTTCATCTCGTCGAAGAGATTCGCCCAAGCGCTTTCCGGAGCGCCATTCCGCAGCGCTAGACCGATCAGATACATACGCTTGTCGTGGACATCGGGCGAGCGCTTGAGGGCGTGGAGCGTGTCCCGTTCGGCGCCCACCTTACTATAACGCGCATTCACATGATGGGCATGCTGGCGCATGATCCGCTCGAGAAAGGTGAAGCCTTTTCCCGCGTCGACTACATCGTCGACCAGTTGCTGCACGGCATCGCTGAGGTCGCCGCCGCCAGGGAAATCCGCATCCGTGAGATTCAGAAACGCGGCGACATAATAATTGGCCGGGAAGCGCAGATGGGCCGCGATATTTGCGGGGGTGAAGATGAGGTTTCCGTCCGATGTCTCGTTAAGATTTTTGTCACTTTGCATTGCCGCCACGATGCCCGAGATGACCGTATCCAGTGTGTTCAGGTGCTTGCTCTGGAGCCTTTCGATGCTAATCGTCGGGTCGACGGCCTGCTCGGCCTGCGCGAGCTCCTTCACCAGCCGCACCAGATAGGGCGTGAGGTTTTCGGAAGCCGCTCCGAACCGGCCGAGCACCTTTAGCCGCGCCAGGCTTTCGAGCCGATGCTGCCATTTCTGAAGGTTGTGGAGCGCGTGCAGGTAGTTGAGCTCATCGGCCGATTCGCCGAGATGCTGGATGATCAGATCGGCATATTCGATCGTGAAGGGCTCTTGGCCGCTCAGCCACTTGCTGAGCCGGGGCGCATCCACGCCGATCGCGTGGGCAAGCTGGCCCTGGCTGACGCCATGCTTCCTGATCAGGAAACGGAGTCGATGCCCGATCGGTTCGAAGCCATCGTCCATGATCACCTCTAACCGCCGATTTCAGATCAAATAAACACGGGCCGCGCCATCTTCAGTTGTGAATTCTAGCAACTGCAAGGCCTCGTCACCATCTGTAGATTGACCCCTTCTGGGAACGAGCACCGATGCCTTCAGGTCAATATCGCACACAAATGACGATCTGGGGCAGGTCGCCGGGCGATGCCGAGGTGGCCCGCGAGTTCGTCGATGGCGGCAACGGCACCCTGCCGTTCAGCGAAAACCTGTTTCCGCTTGTTCGCCATCCGCTGGTGCGCGAAGCAGGTTCCGAGGCCGGCAAGTGGCTGCTGGCGCAGCGTTGCTATGCCTACCTAGACTGGACGTTCGCGCTCGAGACCGACGTCGTGCTTCCGGTTGCCGGGAGGCTCGCTGACGACATTTACGACCTCGCTGCTGGTCCGGCGCTTTCTGAGGATGCGTTCAAGATCATCCTAGATGAAGGATTCCATTCCATAGAGGCGATGCACGCAAAGCTTGCGGTCGCTGCGGCGACCGGCATTGCGCCGCTTGCCGGGTTCATTCAGCCCTCCTTTCTCGCCCGCCTCCGGGCGTCGGAAGACGCCACTGATCGCGAGCAGAGGCTGATGGCCCGTTTCGTCTTCGCCCTGGTCAGCGAGACCCTGATAACCGGCTTCCTCACGGATCTTCCGGAGGACCACACAGTCCTTCCCGTCGTTCGCGCCACGGTCAGGCGCCACGCCATTGACGAGGCGAGCCATCATCGGGTGTTCGCAAAAGTGATGGCGATCGCCTGGGACCGCTGGAGCCTTCGGCAGCGCGATCTTTATGCACCCTGGTTCGCTGAATTCCTCGACGCGTTCCTGGCGCCAGATCGCCGGGCCTCGGCATTCTGGCTCCATCGTCTGGGCCTCGCGGAGGCTGCGATCCATGGACTGCTAGAGGATGTCTTCGCACCTTCGGTGCAAGCGCCCCTAATCCGCCGGGGCGCCGAGCCAAGCCTGAGGGCGATGCGCCGAGCTGGCCTGTTCGATCATCCGGCCTTCGTGGATGCGCTTGGGGCTAAAGGCTTGGCCTAGAGGGTTCTACCGGCCAAACCGCGATCATGCTCCAGACGTTCCCCTAGCTTGACGACGTCGAGGCCCTGAATCGCGTCACTCACTTGGGGACCACAATGAGAGTGCCGGATGATGCTGCCGACGAACTAGCCGCAGGACCGCTTCCATCTCGATTTTCAGGTTGGGATAAAGAGGGACGTGGCCGTCCGGTGCTTCATGGATCCCCATACCGAATCGACCTCCTCTTGGGCATGGACGACTTCATGGCCGAAGTGATGGGTCGGACCCGCGTGAGAGCGTCGCCACGCTTAGCAAGAGCGGTCGCGCCAATGGCCTGGCGGATGGCTAGCCACCTTCCCAAGTAGTTGGCACGATCGGTCCGTTTCGGGCATCGCTTTGGCGGTGAACGGCTGCAAGGGTCCGTAAGCCGCCCATGCTTCCCACCCACACAACATAACACCTCAAGAGCGCCGATGAACCAGACTTCTTGGCCGCTTTGGCCTTGCAGTGAGGCGGGTCCGTCCATACCTCCAAGGACGAGCAAACGAGGTCTATGCGATGCATCCGCTTCTCTCCACGGTCCGCCGCAGCAAAGCCGCACCCAACGTGCGCCCGACCGATGCCATCTATGACGTTCCGTCTGGGATGTGGACGGGGCCGAATGGCCCTGCGTCGGACGATCCAAGCCGCATGCCGGACACCAAGAAGAACGACTTGGAGACCGGGGAGGACCAGAAGGGCCAGTAGGCCGTGGCGCTAGACGTCGAGGTCCTGATCCTCACAGCCGAGCTCGACTTCGCGACCGACCGGATCTGCCGCGTCCTCGGTGAGCGGGGCGTCGCCTATTTCAGGCTCAACCGCGAACACATCCCGCAACTCGGCCTGTCGCTCGATCCGGTGACGCCGGAGCTCCGCTGCAGCCACGGAGGGGGCCAGTGGCGTATTGGTCCGGCACTGCGGTCGGTTTGGTGGCGCCAGGGCACCTTCGACCGGTACGCTTCGACCGGATCTTCCATCGAGGACCAGATGGCTCGGACTCAGGGCGGCGCATTCATGCGCAGCATGATGGTGTTCGAACAAGCGAGGTGGGTAAACCATCCGGCGGCGACCTACCGGGCCGAGACGAAGGCGGTGCAGCTGCTCGAGGCGGCTCGGCTCGGCTTCGACGTGCCCGCCACTTACATGACGAACGATCCGCGCGGACCGTGGTCCGTACTCGGGGACGAAGAGGTCGCGCTTAAGAGCATTGACACGTTGCTGCTCCGCGACGGGGAGGAGCAGCTCTTTGGCTACACGACGCTCATGCGGAGGGACGCGGTGGCGACGGAGGAGCTTCGCGCCGCGCCCGCCACTCTGCAACGGGCGATCGGGAACAAGCTCGACCTGCGGGTCACGGTGCTGGGGGAGCGCTGGTGGTGCGCCTCGATTGGCCGCGACGGTGTAGGCGTAGAGGGCGACTGGCGCGTCACACTCAAGGCCGATCTTGACGTACAGCCTTACGATTTGCCTCCTGCCGTCGCCGACCGTTGCGTCGCGCTCGTCCAAAAGCTGGGCCTCGTTTACGGGGCCATTGATCTGGCTCTGGCAGGGGGCCGGCACTGGTTCATCGAAATCAATCCTACGGGCGAGTGGGGCTGGCTCGACGGCGAGAGGTCCATCTCGACCGCGATCGCGGAGGAGCTCGCATGCGCCTACCGGCCATCCTGAAAGCCGTCCCGCTGGCGCTGTGGCGCGCAGGCAGGGGGCTCGTCGCCGAACTCCTGCTGCCCGTCAGCGTGGTCTTCCTCAACCGGAAGCTGGCGGCCGCGCCGGTCAACGATGCCGATATCCGGGCGCTTTCCGATGATGACCTGAAAAAGCTGGTCGAATCCGAGTGGACCCGGGCCAAGGAACTCGACGACAAGCTACAGAAGCTGACCGCTGCGCTCTCAGTGTCGGTAACGGTCGGCGGTCTCGTGGCGACCACGATCCTCCAGGACCTCGCATGGTCAGGTCTAAAGCTAGCGGCTGGCGGCCTCTTCCTCCTCGCCGCTCTGCTCCTATTCGGGGGCGTGCTGCTGGGCTTCAGCGGATTGCAGCCAAAGCCCCGGCACGGCTACGGCGCGGCGTTCATGCGCAAGGTAGCCGCCGGCGGCGCCGGCGCCAAGGACGCGCTCGTCGTAGCGGCTGGTGGCTTCCAGCGCGACAACATGATCCGCGCCAACGAGGCTAGCGCGGCTACCGCCTCCATCAGGAATGGGATCGTGATTTTCGTCATGGCGGTCCTGGTGGGGCTGGTCGCGGCGGCCGCGGGACAGGCGCCGACAAGTGGCGGAACCTCGATGACCGCTCCGGCTGGCCGGGCGGGATAACACCGGCCGTGGGCGGGACGCGAACGGATGGACACGGCGAACGCCTGGGGCCGAACTCAGCGTCCAGGCGAGAGGTACCGGAAGGCTCGCATCCGGCTTCACGAGCACAGCCGGCGGCGATCTTCTACAACGGGGACTGGTCAGAACCGCAGAAAGACTGAAGCGGACGCCCGCTTTCGGATTTTGGCTCATGACGCGCAAAAGACGGAAATGGGCGCAAATCAGTAGCAGGCGCGTCTGCTGTGTCGATGTGACCCGCGGCGGCTTTCGCCATGTACACACGCATGTCATCTTTGACTAAAAGCAAAGCGATCGTTGCAAGTAGCCGCCGCTATGCGTCGAGGCGCAATCTTATCCCTCCTTCAAGGAATTGGCCACGCCGCTGGAATCAAGCAGCCGCGCGGCGAAGTTGAGAAGCAGGATGACAGCAACCACGACATAAATGGTGAGGAAGCGGCGAATGAGCATTTGTGGCCGGCCTAGGCGGAAAACGACCAGGGGCGAAGCGACAACAATGATGAATGACAGCGCGGTAGCAAAGTTATTGGGTGGGTCGGACCGTGTAACGGCCTCATGAGCAAGCGCCCCGAAAGCCGTCATCAGCGTGCTGGCCATGAGAGGCAAATAAAGCAGCACGGATAGCAGACGGTCACGGGGTCTCGAAAGCTCCTCCCCCAGCACAGCATCGCTGCCGCCCGATCCCGATCGAAATGAGCTCGCGACCAGCCCTATATGGAAGCAAAGCATCGTGAGTGCGAACCCCAAGAGCGGTGGAACGTGCACGCCCAGCAGGCCGAACAGCCAGATCCAGAGGAACGACGTCACCTCGACCCAGTGATCGACAATGTAGCGCGCGAAATTCGCCAGCTGAATGAACGGCCCGAACGACCCTATTAAGTTTATCGCCAAAGCCAAAATGCTGATGGCGGTCAGCACATCGCGCCTCAGGAACATGAGTAGACGACGCGACGTGGTCATAGCCTGCGAACATCCCGTTGACCGTGATTGATTGATAAAGGCCTAGCTCACTTTTGAAGCGCGAACTATATTGTTCGTACTCGGATCGTGGGGAAGGAACGTGAGCTCGGGGCAATGGCAGCTGCTTGTCACCGCCGCGATGGCTTGGGTCCTGGCGCGATTTTTCCTGGTCGCGACGGCTATATCGCTGCGCAGGGGTCAGGGGCCTCGAGCGGAGTGGGTAAGAAGGCTCGAAGCGCGAGGCTACTTTGACACCTCGTTCACGTCCGGCGAAATATTCGCCAAGAGCATGCACAAATGCGCTGCGGCGCTCGCCCGATTGAAAGGCGCGGGCGCCGCGGGCAGCCTGGTCTTTGCACTGGCTTGCGGCATCATCCTTTTCCTTTGGAGCCTCCCGCTCAACGAACTTCATCAAGCGCGTGCGAGCTACGATCAAGCGCGCCGTGAAATCGCTTCCGCGCAAATGGCCCGGACGGCGCCCTTGAACGCATGCGTCGTGGAACACGCCCTCCGGGAGATCGAGCGGCAAACTGGAAGCCCGATCCTGCGCGTGCCGGACGGACTTCGTGTCTACCCCTTTGATGAAGCTTCCCAGCAGCGCCTTAAAGCCGTCTATCCTCGTCACTCCGTAGAACTCTACCTCCGCGAGTTTCTTCAAGGAAATAAGCTGACTGAGGATCCCCGGGATCTTATCCGCGGAATACGCGCGGTCCCTGGCTATGCGGAAGCCATAGATCGCCTCACCAGTGACGGGCGGCTAGTTCCAGCCCTCGCCGATTATGTAATCCGTTCGCCCGCAAACGAAGCCCTGATGAACGACATTCGTGCATTTTGCAGGGGCGAACCAAGCGGCCCCAACAGATCATTCGTGCCGATCCGCCCGCGCACAGAATATCAGCGGGCGACCTATCGATTGCGGCTCAGTATCATCGCGATGATGGATGATTCTCTCATCCGGGACAGCTACAATTTGTATCACGAACGCAGCGCTCAGATGCAGTTGTTCCTATCGCTGCTCTATTCGCTCGGCGCCGGCTTGCTGGTGCTGCTTTCCTTGAAAATCGCGATCGGCCTCTGTCGCTGGACGAGAACCCAAGCTGGGCTAATGAGCAACTTCCTGCGCGTCGCCTTGGCGGCCCCAGCAATTATCGTCGTCATGGTGATTTTCATCGCGTTCAACGGAGCATTCACCACCGCTGCCCCCATTGCTGTCGGCTTTTTCGCGACGCGCGCGCCAGCCGCGTCAATGGAGCAGGATTATCGCCGCCGAATGAACCACTACGTCGACAGTGTCGGCCGGATCGCGCGCCAAACTTGCGCGGACATTGGGCCGAACAGCCCGCTCAGCCCAGGGTGCCGATTGGCTGATGCATTTTTGGAACCGTGGGACCCTGAACGCAGGACGTTTGATTTTGAAGCTGCGATTCCTCGCCAAGGCCCCAGTGGCGAGCCGTTGCCCGGTGCTTTTATGACAATGCTTCAGGGCGGCATGCTAACCATGCTGGTCGCCGGTGGGACGCTGCAGCAAGAACCGGGCGTCTCAGGTGGCCATGCTTTTTGGGGCGGCTTGCATTCGTCACCCGCATTCCTTTTTTTGCTCATGCCGCTAGTAATCGTGTTGGCGGCTGGCGTCGTGTCCTTGCTTCTGACGGATGCGCGCCGCGTGCTGGCTAACCGCCTCGCTAAAGGTGGCCTATAGCCGCGCAAACTGGAACGACGGTTGGAGCCGAAGGGCAAACAAATCTCAGAGATAGCGCGCGAGATGCTTAGGGAGAGATATGGCGCCACCTTGCTCGGCTGGCTGCGTCGGGCGCGGGGCACTTCATGCGGCACACAAGTCGTGTTCGCCTGACCTGATCGTACGAGCGCTGAACGGCCTGCTCGGTACGCCATCGATCATGAGCTTCACGTAGAAATCGCGGTTGGGCAGATTCAGCAAGTCGTGCGTCGTGAACGGGGGATTTAGTTCCCGGGCGATAACCGCCGCGTCCTCCGCGCCGAGCCGGAACGAGACCAACGTCCCGGCATTACCCAGGACGGCATGGCGTATCTCGTCCGCCAGCTGGAACAGGTGCTGATGAGCCAAAGTGAGGCCGACGCCATATTTGCGCAGCTCGGGCATCATGTTCGCGAAAGCCAGGGTCGTGAATGTCTGGAATTCGTCGACGTAGAGGAAGAAAGGCCGTCGCGCGGCTGCTGGCACCTCCGCCCGGCTTAGCGCCGCCAGACCGATCGTCGCCACCGTGAGGCTCCCCAGCACATTGGCACCGTCCTCGCCGAGCCGGCCCTTCGAGAGGTTGATCAGTAGGCCGCCGCCTTCGTCCATGATTCGGCGAAAGCTGATCGGCTTTTCCGGCGTGACGAGCGCCCGGTAGAGCCGCGGATCGGTCAGCAGCGCGCCGAGTTTGTTCTGGATCGGCGCTACGGTTTCGGCGCGCCAGCGCTCCTGATATTTGGCGAACTCGCTCAGCCAGAACGTTCGCACGACGTCGTTCCGGATGGCATGGACGACGCCGTTGCGAAATGCTTTGTCGCGATAGAGCCGCAAGATGTCCGGCAGGACGGAACCCTCCCGCTCGATAAGCGCATAGAGGCTGTTCCGCAGGACATGTTCCATGCGCACGCCCCATGCATCCGGCCAGAGCTTCTTCAGCGCCTCCAGTACCCCCGACACGGCCAGCGGAACCTTGTCTTCACGCACGCGCCGCAACGGATTGAAGCCGAAGGGCTGCCCTACGAGGGCCGCATCCCAATAGACACTCTCCCGGCCGATCGCCGCCGCATGGTCGCGGAGCCGCTCGACAAGGTCCCCATGGGGATCAATGGCACAAAGCCCGCGGCCAGCTTCGAGATCCTGCCGGGCCAATGTCTCGATCAGCGTCGACTTGCCCGCCCCGGTCCTTCCGATGAGATAGATGTGCGAAAGCCTGTCAGACTGCCGAATTCCGAAGCGCCGAAAATCGCGCCGGTGATTGGTCTCGCCGAAGTAGGATATCCCCATCCTCCCAGGATGGGGGCTGAGGGTGCTTCCCTGCACGACGGCAGTCCATGCCCGGTGCGCATGTTCCGGGACAAAAAAAGCAGGTGACGCGAAGCCACCTGCCAGTATCGTTCATTCCGCGGCGATCGCTTCCGGTGCGGTATTCGCCTGGCCACCTTGACCTTCGTCAGCCTCCGCCGCTTCAGCCTCGGTCTTTCCGGTCTCAGCCCGATCGGCTGCCTGAGCGGCCGCCTCGTCCGGCACAGCCTCCGCTTCCGGGACGGCCGGTGTCCGGTAGCTGCCGGCCGGAAAGCGTAGCCAGCGCGGCACCCAGGCTTCGACCTGCGACCGGCCATTTTCGCCGGCAAGGCAGTCGCGGATGATGGCCTTCATGGCCTTACCCGTCACGCCGGCATTAGCCGTCGCCACTTGCGGTCCCGCCACCTCGGCAACGAGTGCGGTCAGCGCCTGCTTGTCCCGAAGGAGGTCGAAGAAGGCCTCGTCCGCGTGCCACAGGCTCGCCATGTCGACTGCGAGGTAGCACCCTAGATGGTCGACAACCAAGCTCCCGGCCTCGAGCGTCTCGCCCATCACCACGGCCGCGACGAACATGACGTCGTCGTCGGTCAGCTCGATCATCCGGTGGAACAGCGCCACCGGATCGGCGCGCCGCCCCTCGCCGACGACGGTCGACGCTTCGGGATCGAGCTCCAGCAGAGCGAGCACGGTTCGGCGTTTCTCGTCGAACAGAGTTTCGGCCGACGAGGTCTCGACGCTTTTCGCCGTCGCCGGATTGTCGCTTCGCTGCGGTTCGGCCAGGACATTCCAGTGGCCGACGCTGGCGAGCGCATGCGCCACCAGCAGGCGAAGTGCGATACCGGGATGCGCAGCCAGCCTTGCCCTAACCGCCGCGTGGCGGTGCAGGTCGAGATAGTTGCGCATAGCCGACGTGACCTCGGGCCGTTCAGGCCTCGGTTCGCCGTCGCGCCGCTCTTGCTTCGCCGCCTCCTTGCGGGAAGCCAGGCCTTCGAGAATCTCGACCTCGCCACGCTGGGACAACAGGATGTAAACCTTGCCGCCCCGGCTCCGGCTGCGCTTCTCATACTCCCAGCGAGGGAAGTGGCGCCCGGGCTCGATAAGCTCGACGCCGGCCCAGCCCTGCTCGAGATAGGCCTCGCGCCTGGCTTCGACGGCCTGGCGCTGCAGCGTCCAGAACAGTTCCGGATCGGCGAAATAACTGTCCTCGCCGAACAGATCGCTGACAATCGGGCCGGTGTAGAGCGCCGGATCGAACAGTGCCGCCTTGGTGGCGATGAGCTCGCCGCCGCAGAGCCACTCCTTCAGCCGCTGGCCGGTCGGCGCATAGCTGTCGGGGCTGTCGTAGAGCGCCAGCCAATCCTTCTGCTGCGCCTTGTTCGCCATGGTGAGGTGCCTCACCGTCGCGGCGTCGATCAGCTCTTGACGGTAAAGGTTCCGGATGCGGGGCAGAAGGTTGCCGAGCGCGAGGATGCGCGCGACCAGCCGTTCGGTGATCCCGAAGGTGGCGGCGACATCCTCGACGCTCTTTCCCTCCTTCACCAAGCGCGCGAAGGTCTCCCATCGGGTGACTTCATCCGGGTCGAGCCGGGCGAAATTCTCGATGAGCGACGCCTCAAGCGCCGCGGCATCGTCGCCGGCTTCTATGATCGCGCAGGGAAGGGGTGGGTCTTCGCCCTTTTCCTCCGCGACGATCCCGGCCGCGACATAGCGGCGCCGTCCCGCGACGATCTCATAGTCCTCATCGTCGCCGGTTGGCCGGACGAGCAGAGGAACGAGGATCCCCCGAGCCCGAACCGAAGGGATGAGATCGCCGACATCCGGCGCCTTTCCCTTGGCCCGCATATTGGTTTGGGAGACCCGCAGCCGGCTGCGTTCGATATGATCTAGTTTCATCGTCATCACTCCTGATGGCTGCCGCATGGCAGCGGTGGGGTCCCGCGGCTGTCCCGATTACGGGGGGCGCGGGGCTGGCGGAGCGGTTGCGGAAGCTCTTGCAAAAGAACCTGCGAATTCCTCCCGGTCAGCCTGGAGCGCCGAGGCGGGGTCGGCGCTCCTGGCTGGCAAGGAGGATCCGCGCTCAGTGTGAGGCGGGCGCCGGCAGGGCGCACGACGGCATTCCATGCCCCCCAGGCATGGAATCCTCAGATGCTCATGACTCAAAAGAAGAGCAGCCTCCCAAGAGGGGAGGCTGCAGTCCGATCAAGCCGCGGCGGCCAGGTCGTGCAAGTAGGTGGCGGCCCGGTCCGCGAGCCTGGAAGCGGTAAAGATCGCGCGCCGGTCTTCCCTGAGGAGCTTGAGCCAGTGCGCGACATAGGCCGCGTGATCGGGTCGCGGCTGATTGCTGACGCCGAGATCGGCGCAGAGATAGGCGGCGCCGATCTCCGCCACGAGTTCCTCAGCCGCCAGCTTCTCCTTGTCGAACACCTGGCCGAAGCCCCGGTCAAGCCGATGCGGGGCGCCCGTCCAGTGGACGAGCTCGTGCAACAGGGTCGCCGAATAGGCCTCGGTCGGCGAGCTCGTGGGCGTGCCGACGAACGCATCGACCGGCGGCAGGTCGATCCGGTCCTCGCCGATCCGGTAGCAGGCGACATCGCCGCGGTGACGGATGACTGCGCCGGATGAGTTGGCTAGCCAAGCGACCGACAGGATCACTTCGGCCGAGCCGCCGAAAGGGTAGACCCTCTGCGGCGGGGTCCAGCCCTCGACCTGATCGGCATTGAACACGCGGGACGCTCGGGCGACCAGGCGCAGGCGGCGGCCCTCCCCTTCACCCTCTTCCTCCTCGTCTTCGTCGAGCCGCTTGAAGAAGACGATGGTCGAGGCCTTTTCGTGTCGCCTGACTTGGCCGCCCGCCTCCTGCCATTGCTTATAGGTCGCCCACCATCCGGTGGCGAAGCCTCTGATACAGGCTTCGGCCCAGAGCATGAGGACATTCACCCCATGATAGTCGGACCGGGTGAGCGCGTTCTGAGGCTTAGCGATGCCGCTTCCATGCCACGGCATGACGAAGTCGCCGGCGCCGCGCTCGATCGCCTCAATGATGGTGTCCGTGATCGTGCGATAGACGTCGGTGCGTGCCGTTGAAGATGATGCAATGTCCATGAAATCCTCCTCGCGCAGGGCGGGAGCGCCGCGGGCTGCGGCGCTCCCGGCTGCGCAGGAGGTCCGCGAGCAGAGTCACCCGGATTGGAGCGGCATGCACGACGGCACATCATGCCCCCCGGGCATATTCCGGCGGCGTCAAGGGACTTGAGGGACTTAAGGGACTTTGTCCGGGGTATTTAACCGGATGACGGGCGCGCTCGAGGTCATGAAGGCGGGGCATGGATTGCCGTCGTGCGAGACATGCGCGGCCGCGCGATCATGAGCGCATTATGATGGTTTCAGAGCGACGCCTCGAAGAGTTCATCGACCTCTGGGAGCAAATCTATGGAGAGCGGCTGTCGGTCGGCGAGGCGCGGCCGATCGCGGCGCGACTCGTCCGCTTTTACCGACTGATCATGCGGCCTTTGCCGAAGACGCCCCCTCCTGCGGGTCAAAGCGAGCGACAAGCCGCTTAATTTTTCGCAGCAGGTACGGAGTATCGGGGTCAGTGGTCATGTCCGTTATGTCCTTGAGCAGCCGCTCGGCGGCCGCCGCTGACACGCCGGAAAAAGTTCTGACGTCCTCCCTTAGCCCGCACCCTAGGCGAATCGGGGCCAGATTGGGCATGATGGTGAACGGTTTCGCGGCCTCGATGCTGAGTTTTCGGCCCGTTAGCGTAAAGTTCGAACCGGCGGTTTCGACGATGTCGCGCCTGTCGGCGTCATCGCCATTCCAAAACCAATCCGCGGCCAATTGGCTGAACGAAATCACCTCCTGCAAAAGTTCGAACCGATCCTGGGGGCAAGGCATCGGCAACGAGGCTTCGAGCCGCGCGCGCTCTTCTTCCAGCCGCTGGCGCTCAAGGACAAATTCCTTGTCCTTGATGACGCGGCGGAGGCGCAGCGCGGTCAGCTCGGCGAGCTGCGTGTCGACCTCTGCGATTGCGTCGGCGCGGGCCTTTCGATCAGCGGCGGCACGTTCGGTGTCCCGATCCACGCTTTCCTCCAACATTGCGAGTGCCCAGTGCTCCAGGCGCTCGTCGACGGCCAGCGAGGCGAGGAACTCGCCGAACTGCTGTTCGAGCGCATTCTGGTCCACTGAGCGCTCCCGGCACTTGGGCCCGAGCCCGCGCTTTGAGCAATGGTAGTAGATGTAGCGCGAGCCATAGGCGTTGGTCTTCTGCTCAGCGGTCACCATCATGCCGCACGCACCACAGTGGATCAGCCCGGTGTATGGAAAGGCGTGACGCACCGGTCTTGGCCGGTCGGTCCGGCCAAGACAGCGCCGGACGCGGTCGAACTCCGACCGCGTCACCACCGGCCGGTGCGCTCCCCGATAGAGGATGCCATTGCGCCGGATCTGGCCAGCGTAAAAGGGATTGCCGAGCATTTTGTAGATCGTCGAGAGCGCCAGCGGTTTGCCACCGTGCCGCTTTGTCGGCGGTGTCCTGTACCCCCATTCGTCCCGGGCCAGGCGCGCGATCCAGCGCGGTGAGTAGCCATCCTCGAGCACGGAATCGAAAATCCGGCGGACCAAAGGAAAGTGATCGGGGTCGGGGAGAATGGTGCGCGTCGACGGGCAGTTGAGGTAGCCTAGCGGCGCCTTGCCTGGGAGCCATCCTTGCTCGAGCTTCGTCCGGTTGCCCCGCTTGACGTTCTCGGAGAGCGCGTCGCTGTAATATTTCGATTGGCCGAACATTATCTGCAGCATGAACTTGCCCTGCGGATTGTTCTCGAACGTGTAGGTAGAGAATTTGAGATCCTTCAGGATCCCGCGGTCGAGCAGGTAGACAATCTGGCCGCCATCGATGGAGTTGCGGGCCAAGCGATCCGGCGCCCAGGTAATGATTCCTTCGGCTTCGCCCCGCTCGATACCCCTCATCATACGGGCGAACAGCGGCCTGCCCGGCGCCTTGGCGCTGCGAGATTCCTCAAAGGTCTGGACGAGCGTGATTTCAGGATTGTTGCCGAACGAGCGGGCGAACGCCTGACGCTGCGACTCGATGGAAAGAACCTGGCGGTCCTCTGCCTCGCTGGATTTTCGGCAGTAAAGAAAATATTTCATACAGGTCGGTGGACGTCCCTTAAGTCCCTCACGTCCGGATTCTGGGCTGGCGCGAGCGCCCCGGACCGGGGCCTCGCCGTCGAAGGCGGGGGGACCACTTGGGAGTCGGCGGAATCCTACCGCGCGTCCCGCTTTCGCACGAATCCGCTATCCCCAGCTTGCCCGCCCGCCGGATGCGCCGGAAGGCGTCATTCCATGCCGGAGCGGCATGAATTGCCGTCTGCCCGGGCGGACGCCGCTGCTGCATGCTGGGGGGATGAAGGAGCGCAATCAAAGCAAGCCCCCGATCGTCGCACCGCCGGCCCCGCCCCCTGCCCGAACGCGCGTTCCGCAGCCGACGCCGATCATTTCGCGCGTCCTTGCCGACGGCACGCTGATCGAGACGCTCCATGATGCCGCGCGCGGCACCACGCAGCTCGCGATCCGCGCACCGTCCGGCAGAACCGCGCTCGCAGGCCACTACGACCTGCCGGGCGGCCAACGGCTGATTCCCTATTCGGCAGCTAACAATCTGCTCACGTCGGGATGCGTGCTGCTGCCCTCGGCGATCGGGCAGAACGAGGACAAGGCCGTGCTGCTGGCCGATATACGCGCCTTTATTCACCGCTATGTCGACCTCAGCTCGCACTTCGAGGACATCGCCGCGCATTACGTACTCCTCTCCTGGGTGCACGACGCGTTCAGCGAGTTGCCTTACCTGCGTTTTCGGGGCGAATACGGCACCGGCAAAACCCGCGCTTTGCTGGCGATCGGTTCGATCTGCTACAAGCCAATCTTCGCTTCCGGCGCCTCCTCCGTCTCGCCCATCTTCCGGATACTCGACGCGTTCGGCGGCACGCTCCTCCTCGACGAGGCGGACCTGCGCTTCTCCGACAAGACCGCGGACCTCATCAAGATCCTCAACAACGGGAACGTCCAGGGCCTGCCGGTGCTCCGCACCGTTAGCAGCCGCAACAATGAGCTCCATCCCCAGGCGTTCAAGGTCTACGGACCCAAACTCATCGCAATGCGGGAAGGTTTTGCCGACGCCGCGCTGGAGAGCCGTTTCCTCACCGAGGAGACCGGAGCGCGACCATTGCGGGGGGACATAGCGGTCCATTTGCCCGACATTATGAAGGAGGAAGCCCGAGACCTTCGAAACCGGCTTCTGGCCTGGCGCTTCGCGGCGCGTAACAGCGTCGGAGTGGATCGGAGTCGCCCTGTCGCAGGCCTGTCGCCGCGGGGCAACCAGACCGTGCTCGCCTTGCTGTCGCTGATCGACGATGACGCTCTGCGCAGCCGCCTTGCCGACGACCTCGTGGCGGGCGAGGCGCGTGCGGCAGCAGAACGCGCCGCCTCACCGCGTGTCACGATGGCCGGCGTCGTTCACGACCTCGCCGCAACCTCGCCGACGTCCTGGCTGGCCCTGACCGACGTCGCCGCCACCTACAATGCGATCATCGTGGAACGAGGCGAACAGCCACTGACCGTGAAAGCGATTGGCTGGCTCGTCCGCAGCCAGCTGGGGCTGGTGACCATGAAAACCCGCGGGGTCTATGTCATTCCGCAAAGCGAGCGCGCGAAGATCGCAGCCCTTGCCTTGCGCTACGGCCTCGCCGCCGACGCGGCCACTCCTGGCAAATCGACGGCGTGAGTGTCGCCTGCGAGTCCGCGCAAAAAAATATGAACGCGGGGCATACATTGCCGTCTCGCCGTACGACGGCGATCGCGCGAAGATTAGGGAGAGAGACCCCAGAGGCCGGAAAACTAACCGACTCTCGCCATGAAATACATCCAAATGGTGCGATTGAACCGCAAGCGGTTCGCGCTGTCGCAGGGTGAGCTTGGACTGCTGCTTGGCCTCACCCAAGGCGAGATCTCGAGGCTCGAGGAGGACCAGCGCTCGACGAAGCTCGAGACTGCGCTCGCCTTGCAAGTCATCTTCGACGTGCAGCCGAGGGATATGTTCGTCCGCCGCTACACCAAGGTCGAGGAAGCAGTGATGCGCCGGGCGAGCCGCCTCGACATCGCGCTACGTGACAGAAAAGATGCCGCCTCAGTCAAAAAGCGGCGGCTGCTAGCCGAGATGGTGCGGCGGGCGAAGCCTAATCGCCGGTCATGAAGAAACCGCTCGGCCTCACCTTCGCCATCCACGCCACCGATCGCGGCTTCGGCTATGTCGCGTTTGAAGGGCCATTCACGCCCTACGATTGGGGGCTCGTCTTCGCCCGCGGCGACAAAAACGCCGTCTGCTTGCGCAAGATCGAAATGATGCTTGAGCGCTTCACGCCCGAGACCTTGCTACTCGAGGCGTTCGGCAAGGGCGGCTCATTGCGCAGCGACCGGATCGCGCGCCTCTACCGGGCGATCATCAGCCTCGCGGCGAGCCGCTCGGTGAACGTGGTTGTCTACAGTCGCGCCGACATCAAGGCGGCGTTTCGTACCGTTGGAGCCGGCACCCGGCAGGAGATCGCGCTCGCGGTCGCTCGTCATGTCGATGCGTTCCGGCATCGCCTGCCTCGGCCGCGCAAGCCTTGGGAGAGCGAGGACCGGCGGATGGCTCTGTTCAATGCCGGCGCCCTGGTCCTGACGCATTTCCGGCTCGGGGCAACGGGCTTGTTTGATGACCTTTCGCAGACCTCCTGATGCGGGGCACCGGATCGTGGGGCAGTTCGAACTTCGAGGCGTAGACGAACGCTGATCCGTAACTTCCTGAAGTTCCTTGCACAGAAGTGCGCAGAGATTCAGACTCGTGAGGATGGACTCCAAAACACAGCGCCGAACTTGCAACCAGATTATCGCCCTTTCTCGCCGACAACGAGGCATTTTCGATTCGGCCACTCGCCTTTCCAGCCTGTGAGGCGCAAATCCCGCTCCCCGAGAACCCTCTTGAAATCTGAAACTAAGCGCGACGGAACTCGGCAGCTAGCAAACCGATGTTTGCTGTGGCAAACAGCCTGACTAACCGGACTTCGTCGGGGGGCGAGATTGACAACGACCGCGCCGCAGGACTCCACCGCGTCAGCAAATTCGTGGGCAACGCTAGTTTTTCACCGTATTCTCGACGTGATCGTTGTGGCGACCGTCGTTGTTGTCGTAGTCATTTCAGCCGACGAACGCGCCGTGAATGTCGCTGGCGCAATAGCGGCAGGCATCATGATGTGCCTGAAAATATTCTTTGTTATTATGGATAAGGTCATGGAGTATGATCTTCAAAGTTTCGTATTTCTTATGGCATTAATTTCTGGCCCTTTAATAGCAGTTGCAAGCGCGTTTTTTAGAAATGATGAAAGAGTCTCAACTGCTTTGGTGGCCATCGGCTCCGCACTATTTGGAATGGGCGCTGGCGCTAACTTAGAAAAGACTCGACACAATAAAACACGTACTTAAGGCTGAAACTATGACAGACAATGAACTGCCCGTTTCGTCAGCAAAACCTCTTCAACTCAGGGTTGAGTTAATAGCTGGTCTTTCTACGTACCTCACCCTATCCTACATATTCGTATTGAATCCGATTCTACTTGCGAGAGCGGGTATCGACCCAAGCCAGGCATTCGCCGCTACCATTCTCTCCGCAGCTGCCGCTACATTGCTCATGGGCTTGTGGGCACGACTGCCTTTTGCCGTTGCTTCGGCACCCAGCATCACTACCTTTTTTGTATCCTACGTTGTTCTGTCGATGGGCCTTTCCTGGCAAGCGGCATTGATTGCCGTCATAGTGTCTGGATTTATCAGCATGGGGATGACGGCTCTCTCGCTCCGCGGAAAAATCGTGGCCGCGATACCAAACGGCCTGCGCACAGGTTTACTCTTTTCAATCAGCGGATTTCTGATAGCCAACGGCCTTACCCAAGCTAAGATCGTCAATTTTTCGAGCGGATTTATGGGTCTCGGCGTAGCCGGCCCCAGCGCCGGTATTCTGGCGGGCATTTTCGTGTTTTCGGTAGGGCTGGTGACGACACTCCTGCTCCAGACAAAGGCACTTCGGTTTTCAGGCGCTCCCTTGGTAGGGATATTGATGGCGACATTGGTGTGCATCTCGCTCGGAATCACAACGACCACCAATGTTTCGTTTTCGTGGAACATGCTTGGCGTTCCAGCGGAGTTGATAAATTGGCTCAGAATCAGCGATATAGCGCACGTGATTACATGGGAGTTTGTCTTCGCCGCATTTATATTCTTCGTCATCGACTTCTTTAGCGGCGTGGGAAAATTTGTCGGTCTTTTCACCGCGGCGGGCGTCGAAACGGCCCGCGACGAGGAAGGAAAGTTCGGGAAAGCCCTCTATGTAGACGGTGCAGGTACGGTGGTTGGGGGCGTGCTCGGTGGAGCGAGCCTTGCGGTATTCATATCAAGTGCCGTGGGTGTGGCCGCAGGAGGCCGTTCCGGGGTCACGGCGGTTACCATTGCGTCTCTCATTCTTCTGAGTTTTGCGTTCATCCCATTGGTAGGCGCCATTCCGGCTGAAGCCGTTTCGGGCATCCTTGCCTACGTCGCACTCCTATTGCCGGTGGTGGCTCTTAGGCGGAGTGAATTTACGCTTACTCGTTTCGACGTCATCGTGTGCGGCGCTGCGTTTGCGATTTCGCTTTTAACGTATGCGATAGACCGCTCGATGCTTTTGTTGTTCGTTTGCTATACCGCAAAAGAATTGTTTGCGGGCGATAAGCGGGCTAGCCCGATCTTGGTGATTACGACTCTGCTGTTGGGCTTCGCGGTTCTATTCCAAGCCTTTGCCGGCTGACGGCCGCCCACAGTCCCGGACAAGCCATGCTGCCGGTAACGCTCCCGAACTAAACCTCACCGAAACATCAAAGCCGGTATGAGTTCTGATTGCTCTCCTAGAGTTGCAAAAATGATTCAGTCCGAATTGGGGCCAACTTTGCTTGAAGGAAAATATCAATACGTGATTGCTTTTCCCCGTCGCCGCGGCGGCTGGCCACTTCGAGGACCGCAATGAGACTCTTGCTCCGACGGAATCAGCGTTCTGGAATGCTCGGAAAGGTCGTATTCAGCCTCGAGGTGCGAGCCCAGCTCACCGACGAAGAGCAATCCAACATCGGCAAATACAAGCTCGGCGACGCCATGCTTTACCAAAGCCACGAAATGACAGACCGCGGCAGCGGACTCCTAGGAGCGGCTTCCCGCCTCGCCTTCAAGGCGCTGACCATAAGCGTGAGCGTGAATGACCTCTATTATGGCAAGAAGATCGAAACCAAGGATATCGTTGAGATGCTCGCTGCCGAGGAGCAGATCAAGGAGGCCGCCCGCACCTTTAGCCAAGTGCTCTTCGCCGCCGCCCAGTTCGGCGGCGAGGAGGTAGTCGAGATATAGGGCTCTTCGGGAACACGAATCTCAGCAACTGGCTGAGCGATAACCCGCGGCGGCGCGAGCTGCGCGATACACGTGCCGCGTGGGAGGCGACCCAAGCCGCCTGGCGCGCCTCCCCTCTGTCAAACGAGCGCCACATATTCGAAACCGCGACCGGCATTATGAACGAGGTGCGGGAAGCCGTAGAGCGAGAGCCCGCCGGCGCCGTTCTGGTCGAGATTGCGTTCGCCACAGACCAGATCCTTGAATTGGAGGACATTGAGCCCTTCGACCTTAACTGGCCCCTAATAGCGGAAGACGCTAGCGTTGGCGTCCGCGCCCGGCAGATGATCGCCCGCCGCAAGCGCTGGGCGCTCGACTACGACCGCATGATCGGCATCGTGCGCCGGCAGCTCGTCGGCGCTTTCACCGCCTTCCTAGACGCCCTGCCCGAAAGCTGCTTCGAGCCCTGGGACCGCTCCGAGGAGCCAGCGTTCGCCGTCCCCCTCGTGTCGCTCCTCGAGGCGCCGTCGGAGACGATCGAGCGCCTCCTCCTGGCGCTCTACGACGACGACACGATGAGGCTCGACCTTTTCCTCAGGGTTCGAGAGCGGCTCATGACGAACTTGCTTGTTGCCTCCGGCTTTCCGCCGACCGCGAACCCGCATGAGGTGAGCGACCGCTTAGTCCTGCCGACCCGCCAGAAAAACAAGAGCCCTGCGGAACTCGTCGACCTCTACCTCGCGGGCACGCCCTTTGAGGCGCTCCTCAACCTCCCCATCCCCTTCCACGTTCCCGACGCCATGCGCTTCGAGCACTGCCACATTATCGGCGGCACGGGGCACGGCAAGACGCAGCTCATTCAGCGCATGATCCATGCGGATTTGACTGCCGCACAGCAAGACGGCCGCTCGATCGTCGTTATCGACAGCCAAGGCGACCTTATCAATAAGCTAGTACGGCTTGATCTTTTCTCCCCTGACGCGCCGGATTCTCTCGCGGATCGCATGATCCTCATCGACCCGGCCGACATCGAGTTTCCCGCCGCGCTCAATCTTTTTGGCGCGCACCTCGGGCGTTTGAAGGACTACCGACCCGTCGATCGCGAGCGGGTCTTGAACGGCGTAGTGGAGCTCTATGAGAGCTTTTTCGGCGCGCTCCTCGGCGCGGAACTCACCCAGAAGCAGGGCGTGATCTTTCGCTACCTCGCGCGCCTCATGCTCGCCATCCCGGGCGCTACCATTCACACGCTCATGGAGCTCATGGAGGATGGCCGCCCCTATCGGCCGCAGATGGCCAGCCTCGAGGGTTCGGCCCGCCATTTCTTCGAGAAGGAGTTCTTCCATCCGTCCTTCGCGGCCACCAAGAAGCAGATTCTGAGACGTCTTTGGGGCGTGCTTTCGACCCCCGCTTTTGAGCGCATGTTCGCGCAGTCGGAAAACAAGCTCGACCTCTTCGCGGCCCTTAACGACGGCTCGATCATCCTCATCAACACGGCCAAGGATCTTCTCAAGACCGAGGGCAGCCAGCTCTTGGGCCGCTTTTTCGTTTCGATGCTCTCCCAGGCGGCGCTCGAGCGCTCGACCGTTCCCGAGCACCGCCGGACCCCCACCTACGTCTATGTCGACGAGGCGCAGGAGTATTTTGACGACACGATCGAGACCATCCTCTCCCAGGCCCGGAAATATCGGGTCGGCATAACGCTCGCGCATCAGACTCTCGACCAGCTTTCCCCGCGGCTCCGCGCCGCGTTCCTCTCAAATACGAGCCTCAAATGCGCAGGCGGCGTCTCTGCCCGCGATGCGCGGGCGCTTGCGCCTGAGCTTCACACCACGCCCGAGTTCATCGAAAGCATGCGCCGGCGCGGCGATAGGGCCGAGTTTGCCGTCTGGCTCAAAAATCGCACTGCCGAGGCGCTTCGCCTGTTCGTGCCGCTTGGATTCCTCGAACGCCAGCCAACAATGACCGATGAAGAGTATGACCAGCTGATTGAGGCGAACCGCTCGCGATATTGCGGGACCTTGAGCGACATACTGGAGCAGCAGACGCTCACGGCGGCTCAGGCAGAGATCGCACCGAAGGATCTGCCCGGCGCAGCATCACATCGAGAACGGCTTCACGAGGGACCCGAACGCCCCTCGCCCCGCCTGGACCGCGAAACGCAGCCAACGGAAACTTTCGACGCTCAACCGGTGGTTCGACCGCGGCTGCCGCTCGAGGCCCGGGAGCTCGGCAAAGGCGGGCCCAAGCACCGGTATCTGCAATCTCTGGTGAAAGAGCTGGCCGAGCAGCAGGGCTTTCGCGCCACTATCGAAGCGCCGCTGGCGGAAGGAACGGGACAGGTCGACGTACTTCTTGAGCGCGACGCCCTGCGGGTCGCGGTGGAGGTGTCTGTTACGACGCCCGCGGAATACGAGCTCCAGAATGTCCGCAAGTGCCTGGCCGCTGGACACGAGCAGGTGGCCCTCGTGCTCGCCAAAACTCGGGCAAGTCAAGGCCGATACCGATCAACGATCTTGGATGGCCTATTGGAGGAGGAGCGGGCGCGGGTCTCGTTTCTTACGCCTGAGGAGTTGCCCGATTACATCGCCGCCCTCGTACCGCCCGATCCCACCGAGACGACCGTAAAGGGTTACAAGGTTCGCCTGTCCCGCGCCTCCATCTCCCCCGAGGAAGCCAAGGAACGCCGCGACAGGCTAGCACGGGTAGTTGCGCGGTCGCTCAGCGCCCAACCGGAATGAACGGTCATAGTCGCGGGCAATTGCCTCGACCTCCCGTAGCCCGTGGCGAGAAGCTCCGCATGCCATCAAAAGCCGTGGAGGTGTGCCTCCCGATTTTTGTTGCGCGCTTGCCGTCACGGGTCGAGATTTAGGCAAAATTCGCAGGACGTGGAAAGCACGTTCCCCGGGAGGTGACTGTGATAGCTTACCGATCAGGTAGGTGAGCCCGTTCGAGGCACGCCGTCATGCGCTCGAAAGCGTCAGGAGTGATTTCAACTAAGGTAACCCGGTCACCCCCGCTCGCCGCCGCCCGGCGGCGCACGAGCTTCGCTTCTTCCAATCGTCTTAGCCAGCGTATTGCCGTCGACGCAGTCGTCGCTGCGCCAATACAAGCACGCTTGGTCGAGACGGTCCGGCCCTCGCAACGACTAATATAGAGATCGAGTAGTATATCCCATGCAGGCTCACCGAAAAGGTCGATGCCGAAGTAGCGATCCCGCTGCCGCCGCTCGCCATAGAGGCGGCGCGCCACGGTGGCCGCATTCGGTTTAGCCTGATCGCCGCTGGCCGGGGAAAATGACTCCAATTGGCTTATCAAGGCGGCGATACCGTCGCGAGCTGCGCGTTGGAAGGCATCCATCTAGCGACTCCATGGTAGCGAACCTCCAGTTCGCCCTTGACCCGCCGATACATCATATTTCGTTGAATTGTCCACCACCTCTCATCGCTTATGGTGATAGGCCAAACAATGAATAGTCCCGAACGGGTACGCTCTAGCTGTCGCATCGGAGGAACACGGCCATCGCGCGTGAACTAGGCTCAAGGCCTATGTTGATCACCCTCACAGCCACGCATTCTCCCCTCCTCATTCCAGTGCGAAATTTCGCTTTCAGGGATTCCGGCATTGAAAACAGGATCCTGAAGGAGGAGGATAGCCCGACAATCACCTAAGCGAGCAGCTCTTTTCAACCAATCTTGGCCCTGCGCGGGATCGTCCAAGCCGAAATAATGCGCAGCTAGGGTATGCATTGCCGAGATATCACCACGCTCCGCGCTTTGCTGTAGTGCGGCCACGTCCTCGTCTTCGCGAACCGTTCCGTTGAGAGTAGCAACAGAGTCGGAGCTATCGTAAGCGACAGGATGCTGATGGCAAGCTGGCAGCAGGAATGCGCTCGCGATAAAGGCCCCAATCCTCGCCATCGGCATTTCAATGATCCCCTGTTCGTTGGTCATCCACCACAATCTGCCTGAGACGCGGTATTCGGGACCCAATTTCAGCCCCTTCGATCAGCGCATGGGTTTGGCCAGTCCTCTCGCTCGTCATAAACCCTCTAAGGGTATAGCCTTGAGGCACCGTTATTCCAAAATCGCTATAGTCGCCATTAGCCACGACAAATTCACCGCGCCGGCTGTGATCTCGCGAGCCATTCGCTCCGCTGTGGTAGGCTTCAACAAACATATAGCCGTTTCGACGCGACAGGAAGGTCTGGCTCGTTGCTGCTAAGATCGGACGCCCGCCTGTAAGGCGTGACAGCTCCCGTAGTTGCCTCAGCCCTGCAGGGTTACTGGCGAGACGGCAACCCAAGAGAAAAATTCTCTCGTGGGTCGATACTCGATTGATCGCAGCTGCCACATTTGGCGTGTTGATCAGTTCGTAGCGACCCGCCGAGGTTTGCTGGGCCATCGGACTTCCGTGCGACATGACCGTCACCGTCCCGGGAACATCATAGATCCGACCCATCTCCTGAGCGAGAGCTGGATCAAACCGAGTAGTATAGTTGATGTCAGTTAGCCCGGTCGGGTCCATGGCGTTGACGGGATCGTTTGAGACGTAGGCATAGAGATTGTTCCCGCCTTCATATCCAATCGGATCGACCTGCAGGAAGCGCCCCAGCGTGGGCGAGTAGATGCGGGCCTTGAAGTGGTACATGCCGAGCTCGGCAATCCAGATTTGGCCGGTGTACTGAAACCGGCCGGTGTTGCTAGGGCTGTTGGGGATGCCCCATTCGTCATAGCCGTTGGTCCAGCCGATCGCGCCGGTGCCGGTGGTGATCGCGACGATCGAGCCTTGATGGTCGGTGTGCAGGCGCCGGTTCTCGCCGCCGCCATACCAGACCAACGGATCGTCGATGCCGGCGCCGCTGCCATGAGCATAGCGCGCGGCAAGGGCGCCGGTGGCGGTATATTCGGCGACCAGTGCGTCGCCGTCCCACAGGAACCTCCGGGAGACCGAAGTGCCGCCGATCTCGTAGAGCCGCCCAAGCGGGTCGTAGCGCAACATCGCCGTGCGCCCACCAGAGCCCCCAGAGCCCGTCGAAGGGTTCGCCGCCACCAGCCGGTTCTCAACGTCATAAGTGAAATTGGTCGTGCCGTCGCCGGTGAGGTTGCCGTTGGCGTCGTAGGTGAACCCGGCCGGACCCGCGCCGGTATATTGATTGAGGCCATTGACGGTATAGGCGCGCGCGACGTTGACGTCACCGTTCCAGGCATAGCTGTCGTTGGAACGCGTTCGCGTGACGATCTGGCTCGCGGGATTGTAGGTAGGGAGGCCGAACGTGACATTGCCGGTGCCGCCAGTGAAGGCGTGGGTCAGACTCGTGAGCCGTCCGATCGCGTCATAGCCATGGTCGACGCTGCTCGCGACGCCTTCGGTGCGGAGGTCTGGCTGCCCGCGCGTCGTGTAGGTGAAGTGGTGGAGCAGCCCGGTTGTGCCGGCGCCGTTATATAGGTCGGTCAGGCGCCCCGCCGAGTCATAGGCGTAGCTGTATGCCGCCGTTCCGCCCGGATGCGTGATTCGGATGCGGTTGCCGGCGGCGTCGTATAGGTAGGAGAGGGTGCGGCCGACGCCGTTCATGGTGAGCGTGCTCGAGGCGAGCCGGCCGAACCCGTCATAGGCGTTGGTGACCCCCTCGTGCGTGGTGAGGCGGCCATCGAAACGGGCGTAGGTCATCAGGTCCCGGACGTCGTAATCGTAGAAGACGTCGCGCGTGTGACCCGTCGAGAGCCCGGTCCTCTCAGGAACCGTCTTGCGGATCATCCGCCCCAGGGCGTCATATTGGTAGGTGAGGGTGAGCCCATCGCGCTTACGCAGCGAAATGCGGTTGCCTGCCGCGTCGTAGAGATATTCCTCATAGTCGCCGGGGTTGGTGGCGGTGGGAGCGTTGGCCACGCCGTCAACAGTCCGGGAGGGGAAGATCCAGCGGCGCTGCCGATCGAAGCCGTCCCAGGTCATTTCCGCGCGGTTGCCGTTGGCATCGGTGACGCTCGTTTGTCGTCCGTTTGGGCTGTAAGTGTAGGTGGCGTAGTCCTGCTGCAGCGGGGTCGCGTAGCCGCGCTGCACCCTCAGCAGCTGGCCGGCCGCGTCATATTCATTGCGGGTGATCCGGTCCGGACCGAAGTTGCTGGTGCCGATGCCCTGGGGTGCAAGGTCGCAGGCGCTGGTCGGCAGCGAAACGAAGGCCGGGTTCATCCGCTGCGCCTCGCATTGGACGCGGCCGCTATCTCGAAAGGTGCGCTGGAAGACGGAGAATGTCTTGGTGGCGCCGGAGACCGTCGCGCGGACGGCTTCGGTGACGGGATTGCGGCGGCTGTCATGGGCAAAATCCACCCAGCTAAGCACGGTCACCGTCGCCGTGCAGGCAGGATCGGCGACCGTTCCGGTCTCCGTCCGCGTCACCTTGTCGTCGGCATCGCGGTAGGTGTGGCGCTGGACGGGCCTTGGGGTGCCGGCACCGAGCGGCCCGATCTCCCGCGTCCTGCGGCCGAGGGTGTCGTAGCAAGAGTAAGTGGCGTCGCCCGTGCCAGCCAGCGGCCCGTCAACCGACGTCACTCGCCCGGCCAGGTCGTAGGCGTAGCTCGTCGTCAGGGTCTCGCTCCCCGAGACGCGGCGCTCGACCGTCGGCAGGAGGGGGTGCCTCGCATCGCCATAATCGTAATCGATCGAGATCGCGGCGGCAGTGCCGCAGGCCGCCCCGGTGCCGCAGATTGTGACCAGGTTGCGGCGGCTGATGCCCGCCGCGTTGGTTTCGTAGCTAATCGTGGTTTTGCGCCTAACGCCGATCAAGTCGGGCGGATCGAGCTGCTGGGTCAATTGGCCCGAGGCGTTATAGCTATAGTCAGTCTGCCGTCCGAGGCCGTCGCGCGTCCATGTCGGGCGCCAGCACAGCACGGTGCCGGAGCAGTTGACCGGGTCGAAATAGGCCGTTTCAGTCACGGCGGTCAGGTCCGAACCCGGTTTGGGCGTCGTCGTCCGCGAGGTGATATTGCCGTAGTCGTCATAGCTGACGCTGACCTGGTTGCCTTCCGGAGCGACGATGCGGATCGGGCGGTAGGCGGTGTCGAAATCATAGTCGGTCATGCGGGTAGCGGTGGCGGTCACGTTCTGGGTAACGCGGTCGATCACGTTGCGCCGGTCCGAGATGCGCATCGTATAGACCTGGCGATAGCCGTCCGGGCCGGTGACGGTGAGGCTGTCATATTGATAGCCGTTGCTCGTGACGTCGTAGCGCAAATTCGCGTAGCTGTAGTTCCAGGGGACGCCGTCGCGGATCACGGTCGCGACCACGCGCTGGGTCGCCGAAACCGGTGCGACCTGCAGCGTGGGCGTGGCCTCGCCCGGAAGCCGGAGCGATCCCGACCAAGTCTCGACGTCGGCGCCGAGCGCGTTGTTGCAATCCGTGCAGGTGTAGACCCGGCCACCCAGGTCCGTGATCGTGTAGCCGTCGTAGACGTGGTGCGCCAGCTCCACCCCCGGGGCGGCATTGCTGTAGATCGCGGCCCCGATCACCGTGCTCCAGCCGGCGTCGGGGAAAGTGCCGACATCGTACCAGATCGCCAGGTAATACCCCAGGTTGCTGGTGATCATGGCTGGGCGATGGAAGGTCCGACCGAACCCGTCGCCCGGCAGTGTCACCTTGTCGTAGTCGTAGCGGATGACCTCGCCGTTCGGGTAGACGATGGTCGAGAGGTAATATTGGGCCGTGCCCTCGGGGTCGCTCACGGTCGTGTCGACGTGCCGGCTGTGGAAGTTGAAGCGCGCGCCGGTCCCGGCCTGGACGTAACTGTGCCCGGCGAAGGTCGACCCCGTCCCCGTGACGCTGGTGCAGGTGGCGCCGTCGCAGCGGAAGGATTCGGAAACGCCGGTGCCGGTATGGACTGAATAGTTGGTCACTCCGCCGCTGGCTTTTCCCAGAATGTAGGGCGCGGAATTCTGGACCCGGTCGAACCTGAGGTTCGGCGCGGCGGGTATCGTCAGCACCGGGATCGGCATCTGGATCCTGCCGTTGACCACGTTGACGCCATTATGGTCGGCCTCGACCCGGAGCGGCGAGATGACTTCGGGAAGCTCCTGCGCCCCGGCCGCGGTGCCGGCCGCCGCGGCGGCCAGCACCAGCAAGAATCGCGCGGCTGCTCCGGGCCAACGCCGGAAGGCCTGGGAAGCGCGGACGTTCGCGGCTCGCGCTCCCGACAAGGGACTCCGCCCCTGCTTCATCGCGGGCGTCATTGATCGCGCTCCGGCGCCTCCGCTTGCGGGACCTCCGGCGCCGACGGCGCCTCCCCTTCCGGTTCCGGTTCGTCGCTGGCTCCCGCAGGGCTCAAGGGGTCATCCTCGATCGCGCTCGTCTCCCCGGCGAAAAGTGCCTGCGCGTCGGCCGCCGACAACGGCGCTGCGGTTGCCGTCGGGGTGGCACCGCTGACTGCGTAGCTCGATCGGTTGCCGGCCGGATCGTAGCCGGTGGAGACGGCGAGGCCGGCATTGGGCCCGCCGCTTGTCGTCACCGCTGTCAGCCGGCCGAGCGCGTCATAGCTGTAAGTGGCCGTTTCGCTGGCCGCGGCCGCTCCTGGAATGGCCACGGCCGCTGCCAGAGCGAGCGTTTGACTGCGCTTCATCTACTGCCCCCCTTTGCAACCCCGTTCCGAGTCGCTGAACAACTAAAGAAGACATCCGCAATCTGACATTTCAACCCATTTTGACTGATCTGCTCGCACCTATTGCTGCTGCCGCCAACGCAGCACCATTACTCCGCGTGAGGGGGCCTCGGCCGAGTAGAGGCAAGAGTGCATCGCCGCTTAATCGTATACGGCCCCGCCAAAAGTTACCCGAATTGCAGGGGACAAAATTTGGAGGGATGTGAACCCTGAGGACCTACCGCTCGTCGTCCAGCTTTCTTCCGAGGGCCTTGCGCAGACGAGGTGACAGCTCCTCATCGCGCATCAACGTGTACGCCAGAGCGACTCCGACCGGTGCGGCGACGAGAATAGCCGTCACGTAAAAGAAAGCGGTGTTGGTGCTGCGCTGGCTTGCCGCCACGGCGTCCCCGTAGGGGCCGGCGCCGGCCGCGAGCCGACTGCTGTACATCATGAGCATCCAGCTGGGAGACAGGAAGAAGAGTTTGACGCCGCCGACAACGCTCACGACGACCGCCCAGGTCCGCTCCCCGCCAAGGGCGGCCCCCAAGGCTAGAACCAGCGCGAGAAGACTGAGCAAATTGCCTAGGATCGGAATGGGGAATGAGACGATCAGCAGAACGAACGCTGCGATACCTAAGCCCTTTTCCATTTGCATTCTCCCCCGCATGTCCCAGGCAGACCCCTGAGTGTCCAAGCCTATCTACATACTATAGTTGATAAACCCTTCGTGCTTCCCACGTCAACAGGGGTCGCATGGACATGCGGCGTATCGTTGGCGATAACGTTAGGCGGGCACGCATCGCGGCGGGCCTTACCCAGGAGCAGCTTTCCGAGCGTTGCGGCTTCAGCCAGCAGTATCTAAGTGGGCTCGAGCGCGGCGGACGCAACCCGACCATCGTGACGCTCTATGAGCTCGCCGAGGCCCTCGGCATATCGCATGTCAGCCTCGTAACGCCCTCATCTGATCGTACGCCCGGCTAAGCAGCGGGTTGGAGGCCGCGGCGCAGCCCGGGCGTAGGGACAAGAACAAGATCCTTCTTGTGGCAGATGCAGCAGCGGCCCGGCCCCGCAACCCTGCTGGGGCTGGGCCGCTTGCTAGCAACTGACCGACCACCTCAGAACGTGCTGCCGAGGGCCACCAGCACGAGGATGCGCAAGATCAAAAGGGGACCATCTTGATTGCCATTCGACGAAGCCGACCCCACCTTCATCTGCGATTCGGTATGTATGCGCGCGCTCTCGTTCTCCCGCGCGCGTTCGTCCGGTGTCAAAATGCTCATCCCCGGTCCGGGCCGGCCACAGCCGGCGTGGCGCGGCACGAACACGGTTTGCGCGGCTTGCGCCGCCATGCATGATTTGCGATTCACCCGTGTTCATCGCCGTGGCCGCGCTCCGCTGCTAAAACAGAGACGCGACGCGAATTCGGTGACAGATCGACGCCGCTTTTGTGCAGATGCCGCTAACCTGCGCCTCGCAGAAGAACTGGTGCTGCCAAATTATCGTGCCCCGCGCCGGGAAAATTGCTAGCGCCTACTCGCTCGCGATCATCAAGGCATCCAGCGTCTGCGGCGTGATGGTGCCGGTAACGTTGAGGCCGCGCGCCGTCTGGAATTGCCGCAGAGCTGCGCGTGTGGCCGGTCCCACAATGCCGTCAATGCTGCCGCGATAATGGCCTTGCGCCAAGAGCGCGATCTGCACCCGTCGCACGATAGCGACGAAGCGCTGGCTGCGACCAGACAATGCCGGCATCCCATCGGTGGGCGGCGGCGTTGCGCGCCCCGAGCCCATAAGCCCTGGCCCGCGTGGTGGCGAAGGTGGCGCCGGCGTCGAATAGTCGCGCGGCGGCGCCGGTGGCGGCGTGTAGACCGGCGGCGGTGGTGGCGGCGGCGTATAGACGGGGCTATACCCGCCCCCGCCCGTGCTGGAGCGATGGCTCGTATGGCTGCGGTGACTACTATGGCTTCGGTGGCTGCTATGGCTGCGGTGCTGCGCCAGCCTCACCGCATGATCTTGTTTGAACACCTCAAACAGCGTCCCGGAATTCGGATCGTCGGCGCCGGCCGCAGCGGCCTCAGTCAGCGCCGCCTGCGCCAGGTCATGCGTGCCAAAGCCCGCAGCCATCATGCTCGGGATAAGAAAGCGCGCCGGTTTGCGGGGTCGCGTCATAGCGGGTCCACTCCTGCCAAAGCATCGTCATCAGGATGCCACTCGAAAAAGCCGCAGCAATCCTCCCGCTCGCGGCAGGTGGCGCATGCCGGCATGTATTTGCGCTTCCAGTCGGAGATCGAAACGGCCGCCTGATCGCGGTAGACCTCCGGCACCGTGCAGCGCGGGAAATTGAACAGCCGCGCCGGGACGCCACGGAGTGCCGCTAAGTCGAGCGCGGCGGCGACCGGGCCGAACTGCTCGCGGTGATTGACGTAAAGATGCGTCCAGCGGTTTTTGGCATAGCCGATATTCTCAAGCTGCATGATCGACCAGGCGTCGATAAAGCGCAGCCGCACAGTCACATGGCGCGCCAGCTCAGGCAGCGCATGCAGGTTGGTGCTGAGAAGCACCGTGCGCAGCTCGACGCGCGCGCCGGCGAGTAGAAGATACGCAAAGCTCTCCTCGAGCCGGGCGAAGGCCCCGGCCTTGCTGACGATTTCGTCATGCAGGGCCTTGTCGGCAGCGTAAAGCGGTATGCCCCAGGTGACGCGCCGATAGAGAGGGTCGCGCAACCGGGCAACGTCCTCCCGCTCGAAATGCTGCGCGTTGGTCAGCACGTGAAATTCGAGATCATCACGGGCGGCGAGCACCCGCTCGATCATGCCGCAGAGCTGATCTTTGTAGAGCGTCGGCTCGCCGCCGGTGATGCCGATCACCGTGTCGGGCTCGGCCAGCAGGCAGGCTTCCTCCAGCAGCGCGAAGCGGTCGATATGCGTCTTCTTGGGCGGCTGCGAGCACATGACGCAGAGCTGGTCGCAGCGCTCCGTCACGAGCAGCGTGTTATGCTCCGAGCCCGCTCGCAACAGCCGCTCCGCGCGGGCGAGCCCATCATGTTCGGGCAGGATGAGGACAACGTCGCCGTCGAGTTCAGCGGCCGAGGCACCATCAATGACAATCAGCCCCTCGCGGCCGGCGAAGCTGGCAGCGCCAGCGGATTCTTCGATGAGCATAGAGTCCAGTTCGCCGCCCGGTCTGCGGGCGAGGCGTGTGACGAAGGGCCGCTCGGCTTCCGCCATGGCCGGAAGATTGAGCGGAATCATGTGAGACGCATCCCGAGCGCCGCCGGCGTGCCGGCCAGGCGCAGCCAGCGGCTGAGCGAATAGCGCACCGCCGGATCATCCTCATAGATCAGGCGGAAGATGAAATCGAAAATGTGAAGGTGCTTGCGGCAGAACTCGGTTTCGGTGCGCGGCAGATCGATCCGCCCATAGCGGGCGATGTCGTCCACCAGATCGCGCCCGCAATAAGGCTGATAGGCGCAACGCTGGCACGCTGGATCAAATTGGTTGGTCGCGTGCCGGTTGAGCAGCTCGCGCTTCTCGCCCTCCCAGCCCGACTCGACGTCGCCGATCGAAAGATCGATGACGCCCGAGCGCGACAGCATGCGCGCCTCGTCGGTCGGATACACCGTGCCGTCATAGTCGATCACGATGTAATCCACGCCCATTGGGTTGGGGTTGCGCAGATCAACATGCCGATCTTGGCCCGGCTGGAAAATCCGCCTCAGGCAGATGCTGAAATAAGCCTCTTCCAGCACCCGGCTTCTGTCCTGCCAGTTGCGCTCGATCACCCGCCGCACGAAGCGCTCGTAATAGTCGCGCCACGCGACACTTTGCTCGCGTGAATCTCGGTGGCGCTTGCGCGCGAAGCCCTGGAAATTGATCGGCCTCAGGAAGATGCTGCTGAGGCCGTACTCAGCATAGCTGCCGATCAGCGCATCGATCTCAGGCGGATTGGTGGCGTCGATCGTCGGCAGCGCCGAGAGTTTCTCCGGCCCGTAGCGGTCGATGACGCTTCGGAGATTGCCCAAGAATTGCCCCGTGGGAGCTTCCCCGCCCGTGCGGTTGCGCCCATGGGTGGCCGCATCGCCATCCAGCGAGGTGCTGATATAGAGATCGTCCCGGTCGAACAGCTCGAGGATTTCAGCGCTGAGCTCGTGAAGATTGGTGCAGACGACGAACTGATGCTCCTCGAAGCGCTCGCAGCGCGCAATGATGGCGCGCAGCAGATCGGGCCGCAGCGTCGGCTCGCCGCCCTGGAATTCGATCTTGATCCGCTCGGCCGGCAGGCGGTCGAGCAGATCGAGCACTGCCGCCAGCGTCTCGTCAGACCAGTCAAAGCCGGGCTGGTTGGGGCCGGCGCGGGAGACTTGGCAGTAGCTGCAGCTCAGATTGCAGCGCAGCGTCGGCACCAGAATCAGATAATCGAGCGCGCCGGCCCGCGTCAGCCGTTCGGCCACGCCATAAGCATGGGCGCTGGCGCCAAGCTCATCGCTAGCCGCGATGAGATGGCCCTCGCGGCTGAGAAAGGCGCGATCGTCGGCGGACAAATCGTCTCCCGCCAACCGGTCGATAAACTCCGGCGGTGCCGCGAAAAAGCGGCCCGCATCGCCGACGCATAAAGCTTGCGTCTCGCCGAGCGGCCGGGTGCGCAGCGGCAAAAGGCCCGCCGCAGCGCTCACCGCACCAGCGCGTCCAGCACGGCGGCGCGCTGCGCGGCGCCTCCGGCGAAGAGTTTGTCATTGGCCAGCGCACTGCGCCAGATCAGACGCAGCTCACCCTCGCCGCGGCTTTCGCAAGCGAGCGCCACGCTGCCGGCTTCGCGCGTTATGTCCACATCAGGATAGAAGGCTTGCGCCCATTCGGCGGCGCTGGCGGCGAGCGCTTGGGCATCAGGCGCAACGTCGCAGCGGATTAGGCTCACCATCCAGCCCCCAAACAGCGGCGAAGACTACGCCGCGAATCGCGCGGCAACAAGCGCCATCGGGCAAAGACGCTGGCAAGACTGATCGGTGATTGCCTCGCCGCGCGCACCAAGTAAAAGATGGCTTGAGCGCGTAGCAGGGGGAATCGGCATGCGCGGACAATTACCGGCGCGCGACAGGCTGCCGATCGGCGCGAGTCGCGGCGCATGGTGAGACGGACAAAGCCAACGCCGCAGGCGGCCTCTAACAATAGCGGCGGCGTCGCGCTCGCGGTGATCGTTGGTCTGGTGCTGCTTGTTGGAGCAGCGAGCCAATGTTCGTCATCGGGCGAAGACAGCAACAGCCTGACGATGGCCGACATGAACGCCGTGGATACGAATATTTCCACGGCGGTGGGGGCGCAGACGCCGGCGCCGGTCGAGCCGCTAAATGGCGAGAGCATTTCCCGCGGCGCCTCGCATCTGCGCCTGGCGACCGGGGCCGAAGGCTTTGCTGGCGCCATGGTCTACAGCCAGAATTGCTATGACGCGCTGACCCGTCAGTTCAGTTGGACGCGGCTCGACACTTGCGGCGCCTTCGACCTGCTGACCGTCCGCTCCGCAACGGACAGCGACTTGGCGGGCTTCGACAATGAGGCGGTCTGGTTCGAAAGCGAGGCTGCGGCCGGCCGTTACCTCGCGGCCGCCACCGGCGCCGGCCAGCCCGCCGCCGAGGCGGACGAGCGGCTGGCGCAGTTACAGGCCCGCATCGCGCAACTGCGCCCCGTCGCGCGCCGGGCGCCGCCGGCAATCGATGACAGCACGGCCTCCAACATCGGCGAAGCAGTCAATGACGCCCTGGATGAGCCGATGGATGAGCCCATGGAGGAGGTGGCGGCGGAATGAGCGTAGATGCCATTCTTTGGAAGCAGGCGGGCGATGCAATCCGCCGCTCAATGCCGGACATGCTCTACCTGTTCGACAGCTTCCTGCGCCGAAAGGCGCTCAGGTTCCGCGCCATTTCCCAGGACGGCACCAAATTCAAACGGGTGACTCTCACGGCGGCGCTCGCCGTAACTTGCGGGGCAGCGAGCTACGCCCTCTACCGAATTGACCCCCTTGACGGCTTGCAGGGTATCATGCCGTCGCCGGAGCGCGCTTTTTGGACCGCGCTTGTTCCGCTGATCGCAGCATTCCTCGCCTATTGGCTCATGCGCTGGACACTGCGGGAGCCGATCCTGCCCACATTTCTAAATCTCGGGCTGGTCACCTGTATCGCGCTGACGGTCATTCCCGGCATCCTCTCGCTCGCCGGCGCCAACGCCTCAGCTCTGGCGTCCGACATAAGGCAGTGGAGGGCGGGCCGTGGCGCAGGAACCCCGGTGCATCAGATATTCTGCACAACCCTCGAGGAGCGCGCCGAAATCGACGCTTTGATGCGGCGTCTGATCCGGAACTCCGAGCGACTAGCTCGCAACGGCCGCTTGCTCGAAGCGAATGGCCGAGCCGTACTTGTTAATACGCGGCGACTTCAGCCCAACGGGCAGCGTCTTGCGGCCCTCAAGGCGCAGATTGACCAGGCCGGAGGCCCGGAGCGGGTCGACCCGGCCATCCACCAGGCATTCTTCGATACGGTGAGGGAAGGTTTTCCCATCGTGCAGCGTGGAATGATGCTGAACGAGCGAGGCTTCGAGCTGGTGCGGCAGGGCCAGTCATGGCAGGAGGAAGGCTTTGCGATCCATGATAGGGCCCTTGAACTTCAGTGGCGCCAGACCACGGCGCCCTATCGCCTTCATCGCGCATACCCCGTCGCCACCGCCTTTCTTGTCGTAGCCATCGTCGCCAGCCTGTTAATGTGGGTATTCTCTGCGGTCATCGCTTGGAAACTCACCGTTTCGCCGCAGCCGACGCGGAAACGAAAAGGCGCGGTAGGCACGGCGCTTGTGCTTGTTTTCCTGCTTGTCTCAGTTGGCCTTAGCCTCCTGAGATCGGGCTTGGCTGAAGTCTTCATTCAAGAGCTTCCATCGCGTGAGATGATGGAAGCCCAGCTTCGGAGCCAGTTCGAGACTGCCACGCCGATGTGCGGTCGGCTCAACAATCACGGCCTTTGGTAGGCTTTGAATTTGAGCGCTGAGGAGGTCGCGGACTGACGACGGATTAGAACGGCACATCCTCGTAGAGGTCAAAGGGGGCAACCTTTTTCTCGCTGATCTCATTGCCTTCGATCAGGAACTCTCTACCCGTCGTGCGCTTGAGAAAAATCGTAAGCCGGTTGTATTTGTTGTTCAGGTAGATCGCCCGATAGAGCTGGTCGTTCGCGCGATAGCCGGTAGTGATCGCCTCAAGCTGCCGTTCCGATAGCTCCTCAATATGGCGACTCATACGATCGAAGCGATGCCGAGCCTGGTCGAAATCCGCCGCCTCGATAAAGGCAGCTACGAGCCCGTCCTGCAACCGTTCGCGCGCTCCCAGCTTTTCCGCCAGCAGCTTATAGACCGCCGCGGCTGACGCGGCCGGATTGTCGATATTGCCGGGCTGCCCCTGCCGAACTCCCTCAAATCCCGGCGGATCACTCCGACCAAGCTTCAGCGAGATGATCGGAATGCCCCTGCCAAGGGCGTAGCCGATCTCTTGATGACACCACAGGCTCTCGGCAAAATCGTCCGTCAAATAGAGGAGCATGATGTCCATCGTGGCGAGGCCCTTGAGAACCTCGTGCTGCCACTCCGACATGGGTTCGATCGTGTCGTGGGCGACAAAGGAGGAGATGCCGAAAGCTGAAAGGGCTTCCGCTAGGGTATTTGCCCCTACCTTGTGCCGGTCGCGGTGGCTGATGAAGAGCCTGATCTGTCCCGGCTTCCAGAAGCTGACCGCGTCCGGATTTATCGCGGGACGGTTGCCATACGGCGTCGCCTGCTGGAATTCGGGATCGTTTTCGTCCGCCATCTCCAGCCGCACATCATTGACGAACTCGCGCTCCGCTCCGGGAATGAGCGAGCTCAACGCAGTGCGTAGCTCGTTCCTTCGTTCGCTCTGGTTCTTGATGGGGATCTGCGCCAGGGCCTCTTCGGAAAGAAAAAGCACGACGTCGTGCCCATCAATGCCCCCGTCGAGATTGTCGTAATTGGTGCCCTCGATCACCAGATAACGGCACTCGCGGATCGTGCTCTCCCCAGTCCGATCACCGCGCGCCTGCATGTCGAGCAACAGCCGCTTGAGTAGGATTCCGATCTTGCGGCCGACGTAACTCATGCTCTCCTCCGACCGCCTAGGTGGGAAGGAGGCGGGAGGCGTCAAGGACGGCTCACCGCAACAGGCATCCTCCTTGCGGCGACTGCGTTCTCGCCCACTCCTGTGAGATCTAGCCCGGCTCCGATGTCCCTACGATGATTTGTGCGGATGAACACCCGCCTAGGCACCGGGCGCGGCCCGGATAACCACAGCTAAGTAGACGGAGTTCGGCGCATCGAAAGAGGCAGAGCCGCAATCAATCCGTGACCCTGTAGCAATCACCCCGGAAGTATAGGCGTCGTACGCCCGACTCTGGGCATAAGGTTAACTTCGCGCGATCAGCCCGCGACGATCTAGCTAACTCGCTGAGATCAGACGGTTGTAATGTCACTGTTGGAGAGAAGGACCGCGGCTTTGCTGGGTTAATCCCCCGCCTGCACCTTCGGCGCCCGGCGCCGGCTCATCCATCCACAGCTTTTTTCGACAGGCGGCGTTGCTCGTTTGTTCTGAAAGCCGGTTTCTGCTAAGCCGCCTCACAGTCAGTCATGGAGTGGCGTCATGGGCAAGAAGCCCAGCAAACACCGCAAGGCATGGACGCCGGCGCAGGTGCGCCAGCTTCGCGCTGAGGCGAAGCAGAACACGCCCACGCGCGTTCTCGGCCTTCATCTCGGGCGAACGCCGGGCGCCGTGTATGCCAATGCGAGCGAGCTTGGCATCTCGCTCAAACCCACCAACCAACGCCCCTACGGTACGAAGAAGAGGAAGTAAGCTCATGCTATCGCCCGCGAGTATTTCTGTCGGAAGCTTTCCCGAAGCCGACGCCCATGAACTCACCCTCATGCTGCCGCGTACCAGACATGAGGAGCCGATCTTAATCACCGATGCCGCCGGCGAGAAGATCGCCGTCTATCTCGGCCAGCACAAATACAGCGCCTGTGTCTGCGGCGATTCCGATGGCTGGAAGGGCTTGTTGGTATCGGGCGTGTCGATCGAGCTGGACGAGGCCAGCCTGTTCGACCCCGACTGTGACGACGCTCCACTCGGCGCGGTGGTGCGCGAAGGCACCAGCCTGAACATCATCGCGAAGATCAGGGATAACTATGGCTTCGATCGGCCTCAGCGCGTTGGGCTTGTCGCCGGTCTGCCCGCTTGCCGCGACCGCACCTCTGCGGGCTTCCGCACATGGCAGGTCGTCCTCGGCGAGGGCGAGGACAAACAGGTGCTGTTCCGGGTGGAGATCGCGACCGCCGCCGCGCGGGCGGCGGCGTGATCCTTCCGCCGGCACAGCCGGCTCGGAAGCTGTCTTAATATAAATGCTCTAGCGAACCGGCCGAGCCAGGCTCTAGCGCCGCCGCGGGCGGCGCCAACCTGCCGCCGCAGCTTCCGCCCTTGCGAGTGACGATCTGCCTTCGCTTCGCTCAGCCTGCCGCATCGGCGCACATGCCGCGCGCAAATGTCGCTTCGCGGCGCCGTTTGTTTCTTGCTGCGGGTGTTCCCCCTGCGCGGCGCCTAGACCCAAGCTCGCGGCCTAGCGGCTCGCGTGCGCCGGCCCCATAGCAGACAATCCACCTCCAACTTGTCAACGAGCGACTGGGGCGTCGGCGCATCCTAGATACGAGATAACCGCGGGATAGCATTGGACGCGTGGCCGTCGTCTCCCCTTTTCCCAGTTGATCAGCGTTGCGGTAGAGACTCCGAGCCTCGCTGCAGCATCCTTCTGAAAAAGACCTAGCTCTCGTCGCCTCCGCCGCAGGCGGCAGGCGAGATCGTCACCGGAATTGCTGAGAACCTCCGGTTTCTGCGCTCGTAGAGACACTTGGACACCCGGCAGCAAAAAGGCAACGCGATCACACGGATTCATCGCCGCCACCAGCTGGAAGCGCGCCGGGAAGGCGACGTGGGCGTTGGCTCGGGCGACCTGGACGGAACCGGTCTCCAGCGGTTGGCGAAGCGAGTCGAGCACGCCGCGCTGGAATTCGGGCAGCTCGTCGAGGAACAGCACGCCGAGATGGGCAAGGCTGACCTCGCCCGGCCGAACCTTGAGTCCGCCGCCGACCAGGGCCGGCATCGACGCGCTGTGGTGAGGCGCGCGATAGGGCCGGGTGCGGATCAGCCGGCCGTTCTTGAGCTCGCCGGCGACGCTGGCGATCATCGACACTTCGAGAGCCTCGGACGGCGTGAGCTCAGGCAGGATCGCCGGCAGGCACGCGGCGAGCAGGGATTTGCCGGCGCCGGGCGGCCCGACCATCAGCAGATTGTGGCCTCCGGCGGCGGCGATCTCCAGGGCGCGCTTGGCCGTCTCCTGCCCCTTGACCTGGGACAGGCAGGGTCCGCTTGCCGGCGGATCGGCCTCGCCCGGTCGCGGCGGGGTCAGCACGGCGCCGCCGCGAAGATGGTTCATCAGCCCGATCAGGTCGGGCGCCGCGACCACCTCGATCTCGCCGGCCCAGGCGGCTTCCGACCCCTGGACGGCGGGACAGATCAGCCCGAGCCCCTGGGCGGAGGCGTGGATCGCGGCCAGTAGCACGCCGGGCGACGGGGCGATCCGGCCGTCGAGAGCGAGCTCGCCGACGGCGAGGTAGGAGGCGAGGGTCTCGCGGTCGATCGCTCCCATCGCCGCGAGCAGGCCGAGCGCGATCGGAAGGTCGTAATGCGACCCCTCCTTGGGCAGGTCGGCCGGCGAGAGATTGACGGTGATGCGCTTGGGCGGCAGCGACAGGCCGATGGCGGCGAGGGCGGCGTGGACCCGCTCCCGGCTCTCGCCCACCGCCTTGTCCGGGAGCCCGACGACGAGGAACTTGGGCAGCCCGCTCGCGATCTGGACCTGGACCTCGACCGAGCGCGCCTCGAGGCCCAGGAACGCCACCGTGGCGACATGAGCGACCATGCCCGACCCTTCTCCCCGCTTTCCGTCCAGCGGCGGACGGAGATTCCTCTGTTTTGGAGGTATAGCTTCGCGGTGTCGAGTGCGCATCGCCGATTGCACCGGCGAATCGGCGTCCCCACATGGCGCGGATGAGCATCAGGCAGAAATGGCTGGCTTGGGGCCGCATTCCGATGGTCAGGCAGGCCCTGTTCCTGCTCGGCGCTTTGCTGATCCTGGTCTCGCCCCTGGTAGGGGCGATACCGGGCCCCGGCGGAGTCGTCGTCTTCGCCTTCGGCCTCGGCCTGGTGCTCAAATATAGCGAGTGGGCGAAGCGCCAATATGTCCGCTTCAAGCGCCGCCACCCGAACAAGGGGCGCTGGGCGGACTGGGGGCTGAGGCGGACGAGCGCCCGGCGGCGCGAGGCGCTGCGCGGCGAGGCCGGGCGCGAAGGCGAGGCGACCGGCGATTGACTTTGCGGGCGCCTTTGCCTATCGGCAGCGGCAACCAAGGCCGCCCGAGTGGCGGCCCTTTTCTTTCATCGAATTTGCGAGGAATGAGCGATGAAGCGCACCTTCCAGCCGAGCAATCTCGTCCGCAAGCGCCGCCACGGCTTTCGCGCGCGGATGGCGACGGTCGGTGGCCGCAAGGTGGTCGCGGCGCGCCGCAATCGCGGCCGCAAGCGGCTCTCGGCCTAACCACGCCTCCGATCGCCAGGCTCACCCGCCGGGCGGACTATCTCGCCGCGAATGGCGGCCTGCGCGCTCCGGCCGCGCAATTCATCCTGCTCGTCCGGCCGCGGGGCGACGGCGATCCGGCGATCCGGGTCGGCTTCACGGTCTCGAGGAAGGTCGGCGGCGCCGTCGTCCGCAACCGGATGAAGCGGCGCCTCCGCGAGCTTGCTCGGGCGGTCCTGCCCGAGAGCGGGGTGGCCGGCGCGGACCACGTGCTGATCGGCCGCGGCGGCGGCGTCGAACGGCCGTTCGATCAGCTTGTCGCGGACCTTTGCGAAGCGCTTGCCAGGATCAGGCACAAGGCCGCTGCGCATGAGCCCGGGCGGGCCGGGCCGGCGAGCGGCGATGGCGGGACCGGGATGGAATGATCGCTCGGCTCCTGATCCTGGTCGCCCGCGGCTGGCAGGTCGGGCCGTCGCGGCTGCTCCCGCCGAGCTGCCGCTACCAGCCGAGCTGCTCGGCCTATGCAATTACCGCCCTTTCCCGCTATGGCGCCGTTCGCGGAAGCTGGCTCGCCGCGCGGCGGCTGCTGCGTTGCCACCCCTGGGGGGGATCCGGCTGCGACCCGGTGCCATGAGGGGGAATAGGTGAACGAGCACAAGAACATGATCCTGGCGATCGTCCTGTCGGCGATGGTCCTGCTAGGCTGGAGCTTGCTCAGCGAAGCCTATTTCCCGACCGCCAATGCGCCGACGACGAAGATCGAAAAGGGCCGCCAGGTGGCGCTTCCGCAGCCCCAGGCCGACCCGGCGGCCGATTCGCCGCGGGCGATGAGGGACCGGCGCATCGTCCTGGCCGAAGCGCCGCGGATCAGGATCGAGACCCCGAGCCTGCGCGGCTCGGTCAACCTGCGCGGCGCCCGGATCGACGATCTGGTGCTGATCCGCCATCGCGAGGGCCTCGATCCGAATTCGCCGCCGGTCCGCCTTTTCTCGCCGGCCGGCGCTCCGGGAGCCTATTTCGGAACCTTCGGCTGGACCGGGGAAGGCGTGCGCGCGCCGGGGGCCGACACGGTCTGGCAGGCGCAGGGGACAAGGCTGACGCCGGCGACGCCGGTCGTGCTCAGCTGGAACAACGGCCAGGGCCAGATCTTCCGGATCCGCCTGTCGATCGACGACGGCTATCTGATCACGGCCGAGCAGCGCATCGATAATCGCGGCGCCGGCGCCGTGGCGGTCCGCCCCTACGCGCTGGTGAGCCGGGTCGGAGCGTCGCCGGACCCGGACAGCTGGACCACCCATGTCGGTCCGATGGGCGTCTTCAACGGCGCCGCCGATTACGACAACGACTATGGCGACATCGCCGAGGAGGGCGAGCACCGGTTCAGCGGGCGCGGCGGCTGGGTCGGCTTCACCGACAAATATTGGCTGGCGGCGGTGATCCCCGACCAGTCCGGGACGGTCGACGCCGCGATCCGGTTCAACCGGCCGACCGACAGCTATCAGAGCGAATTCATCGCCGCGCCCGCCATCGTTCGGCCTGGCCAGGCCGCCGGCTACACCTCGCGGCTCTTCGCCGGCGCCAAGGAAGTGGGCCTGCTCGAAAGCTATAGCGACGCGCTCGGCACCGAGATCGAGCGGGCGATCGACTGGGGCTGGTTCCGCTGGTTCATGAAGCCGATCTTCTCGCTGCTCAACTGGCTGTTCGCGCAGATCGGCAATTTCGGCGTGGCGATCATCTGCCTGACGATCATCGTTCGGCTGCTGCTGTTTCCCGTCGCCCAGAAGCAGTTCGCGTCGATGGCCGGGATGCGGGTGCTTCAGCCCAAGCTCAAGGCCATCCAGGAGCGCTACAAGGACGACCGGGTCAAGCTCCAGGAAGAGACGATCAAGCTCTACCGTCAGGAGAAGGTGAACCCGGTCGCGGGCTGCCTGCCGATCCTGCTGCAGATTCCGATCTTCTACGCGCTCTACAAGGTGCTGATGCTCGCGGTAGAGATGCGGCACGAGCCCTTCGCCTTGTGGATTCGCGACCTCGCCGCGCCCGATCCGCTGACCCCGGTCAACCTGTTCGGCTATCTTCCCTTCACCCCGCCAAGCATCCTCGCCGTCGGCGTCCTGCCGATCCTGCTCGGAATCACGATGTGGCTTCAGTTCAGGCTCAATCCGCAAATGCCTGACCCGATCCAGCGCCAGGTTTTCGCGCTGATGCCGTGGATCCTCATGTTCGCGATGGCGATGTTCGCGGCCGGGCTGCAGCTCTACTGGGTGACCAACAACATCTTGTCGATTGGCCAGCAAAAGCTGCTCTATGCTAGGCACCCGGCGATGCGGCACCCCGCGGGCAGCGCCGAGGAGGGCAGCGGCGCCGCTCCGCCGCCCCCCCCGCCTCCGCCGCCTCCGCCGCCGCCCCCACGCTCCGGGAAGCGCAGGCCGCGGGCCCGGTGAGCGAGGACGAGGCAGAGCGGATCGAGGCGGCGCGAAAGCTCTTTTCCGGGCCGGTCTCCTTCCTCAAGTCGGCGCCCGAGCTGCGCTTCCTGCCCGAACCGACTTTGCCCGAGATCGCCTTCGCAGGGCGGTCCAACGTCGGCAAATCCTCGTTGCTCAACCGGCTCACCAACCGGAGCGGCCTTGCCCGCACCTCGAACACGCCGGGGCGGACCCAGGAGCTCAACATCTTCGAGGTCGGGCTGCCGCCGCGAATGCGGCTCGTCGACATGCCGGGCTACGGCTTCGCCAAGGCTCCGAAGGACGTCGCGCGCAAGTGGAGGTTCCTGGTCAACGACTATCTGCGCGGCCGTCCGGTCCTCAAGCGGGCGCTGCTTCTGATCGACAGCCGCCACGGCATCAAGGACATCGACCTCGAGGTGATGAAGATGCTCGACGACGCGGCGGTGAGCTACCGCCTCGTCCTGACCAAAGCCGACAAGATCAAGGCGACGGAACTGGCGGAGGTCGAGCGCCGCACCGGCGAGGAAGCGCGCCGGCATGGCGCCGCCCACCCCGACGTCATCGCCACGTCCGGGGAGACGGGCCTCGGCATGGACCGGCTCCGAAGCGCCGTGCTCGAGGCCGCCGTCTGACTTGCCCTTGCCCGCCATTGCCGCGAAAGCGGGATCGCGACTGAAACGCCGGCGGCTCGGATGCCGCGCCGCGCTCCCGCTTCGCGCGGGGGCGACAAGCTGGGAGAGGATGCGTTGCTCAAGCTCATCATCGGCAACAAGGCCTATTCGTCCTGGTCGCTCAGGGGCTGGCTGGCGGTGAAGCAGTCCGGGCTGCCGTTCCAGGAGATCACCGTCCCGATGTTCGACGAGGACTGGGACAAGCGCACCGAGGGCGACGAGTTCGCGCCTTCGGCCGGGAAGGTGCCGATCCTGTGGGACGAGCAGACGGTGATCTGGGACAGCCTGGCGATCGTCGAGTGGCTGGCCGACAAGACCGACAAGGCGCGCTACTGGCCGCGCGACGACGCCGCCCGGGGCATGGCCCGGTCGATGGCCGCGGAGATGCATTCGAGCTATCCGAACATGCGGCGCGAGCTCTCGATGAACGTGCGCAAGCAATTCCCCTCGAAGAAGCTCGCCGAGCCGGTGCGGGTGGAGATCCTCCGAATCCTCGAGCTTTGGGCCCAGGCGCGGGCGCGCCACGGCGGCGGCGGGCCCTATCTGTTCGGCGAGTTCGGAGCGGTCGACATCATGTTCGCCCCGGTCGTGACCCGATTCGTCACCTACTCGGTGCCGGTGCCGCGCTTCGCCGCAGCCTATATGGAGACGATCCTCGACCATGCCTGGATGAAGGAGTGGATCGAGGCGGCGCAGGAGGAGCCCTGGGTGATCGAGCAATATGAGAAGCCTCAGGCGTAGCGCGTGCCGTCCTTGTGCCGATAGGCGCCGGCCGCGGGATCCCAGTGGAGATCGACGTCGGGATAGTGGCAAGCGCCGCGATCGGTGGAGCCGACGACGACGAAGACGCAGTCCTCCCCGCCGCGGTTGACCAGATGGTGGCCGTTCGCCGCGCCCTTCGGGAAGGCGGCGCAATCCCCCGCCTTCAGCAGGGTTTCGCCGTCATCCTCGACGAGGGCGGCCTCGCCGGCGACGATCACCAGGAATTCGTCGACGTCGTTGTGCCAGTGGCGCTGGCTGGAGATTCCGCCGGGCTTCAGGACGACGTGGCTGACCCCGAAATCGCTGAGGCCGGCGGCCGGCGCGAGGCGGCGATACCACCGGCCCGCCATCGCCGCCGCGAAGGGCATCGGATAGGTGGTCCGGTTGGTCGCCTCGATCGAATCCAGGTCCAGCTTCGGCATGGCGATTTCTCCTTCACATGCTAGGCCGAGGCGATGAGCGTTAGCATCGACCCGGTCGACCTCGCCAGCCGGCTGGTCGCCTGTCCCAGCGTCACTCCGGCGCGCGGCGCGGTGTTCGACGTCCTCGAGGAGGCGCTTCGGCCGCTGGGCTTCGAGGTCCACCGTTTCCTCGCCGGCGAGCCGCCCGACGGACCGGTCGAGAATATGTTCGCCAGCCGCGGCGGCGGCGGGCCGCATTTCGGCTTCGCCGGCCATCTCGACGTCGTCCCGCCGGGCGACGGCTGGACGTCCGATCCCTTCGGCGCGGAGCTGCGCGGCGGACTGCTCTACGGCCGCGGGGCGGTCGACATGAAGGGCGGCATCGCGGCCTTCGTCGCCGCCTGCGCCGAGGTCGCCGATCATCGGGGCACGCTGAGCCTGATCATCACCGGCGACGAGGAAGGACCGGCGACCTTCGGGACGCCGAAGCTGATCGAGTGGATGACCTCGCGCGGGATCCGGCCCGACATGATCCTGATCGGCGAGCCGACCTCAGAGGCGCGGCTCGGCGACACCGTCAAGATCGGGCGGCGCGGTTCGGTCAACCTGTGGATCACCGTCCCGGGAACCCAAGGGCATGTCGCCTATCCCGAACGCGCCGACAATCCGCTGCCCCGGCTGGCGCGGGTGATCGCTGCGCTGGACTCGCTCCGTCTCGACGAGGGCAACGAGGCATTCCAGCCCTCGAACCTGGAATTCACCGCGGTCGAGAGCGCCGGCTCGGCAATGAACGTCATTCCCGGCGCGGCGCGCGCCCAGCTCAACATCCGCTTCAACAACCTTCATCGCGGCGAGGAGCTGGTCGCCCTGGTGCGCCGGACGGCCGAGGCGGCCGCCCCCGGCTCGACGGTCACGGCGCGGATCTCCGGCGAGGCCTTCCTCACCGAGGCCGGACCGATCCGCGATATCGTCAGCGCCGCGATCGAGGCCGAGACGGGCCTTACGCCGCGACTGTCGACCCGCGGCGGAACGTCGGACGGCCGCTTCCTGATCAGCCTGTGCCCGGTCATCGACTTCGGCCTGCCGCACGGCACGATGCACAAGCTCGACGAAGCGGCCGCGGTCGAGGACATCCGCGCCCTCGCCCGCATCTATGCCCGGACGATCAGGATGGCTCTCGCCGCCGCCTGAGCACGATGTAGAGCGCTCCCGCCCCGCCGTGCCGGGGCGCGGCGTTGCGGACGGCGGCGATGTGGCCGGCGCGGCTGGAGGCGGCGAGCCAGTCGCCGACCGCAGCCCGGATCGCGCCGCGGCCGCCGGGCCGGGCCTGCGCCGCGGGAGGCTTGCCGGTGACCAGCAGAAGCAGCCGGTCGCCGGCCGCGATCGACCGGTCGAGCGCCCGGTCGATCAGCTCGTAGGCGGTGGCGAGGTCATGGCCGTGGAGATCGACGACGCTGTCGGGCGCGACCAGGCCGCGGGCGAGGCGCCGGTCCCAGGTCGAATCGAGGGTCGTGCCCGGCCTGGCCGCCGGCGCCGGCGC
>Ga0196962_10000071_pt1 | contig 71708 bp, 62 predicted proteins | sample S3v_20metaG_FD_183186 | JGI IMG/M metagenome (GOLD analysis project Ga0196962, IMG submission 183186) | Soil microbial communities from Anza Borrego desert, Southern California, United States - S3+v_20 | ecosystem: Environmental > Terrestrial > Soil > Desert | place: USA: California | collected...
GCCGCGCGGCTCGTTAATCGGGTCTGTGCCGGTTCCGCGGGCCATCGCCGCCTTCGGGTCGAGAATCTCGCCGCGGTAAATCCAGACCTTGACGCCGATGACGCCGAAGGTCGTGTGCGCCTCCGCGAGCCCGTAGTCAACGTCCGCGCGCAGGGTGTGCAGCGGCAACTGGCCTTGCAGGTGCCACTCGCTGCGCGCAATCTCGGCCCCGTTCAGGCGGCCCGAAATCTTAACCTTGATGCCCTGCGCGCCGAAGCGTATGGATTCCTCCACGGTCTTGCGCATGGCGCGGCGGAAAGCGATGCGCTTCTCAAGCTGCACGGCGATCTTCTCGGCCTGGAGCTGTGCGTTCAATTCCGGCTTGTGAATCTCCTGGATGGAGACCAGCACCTCGCGGCCCGTGCGCGCCGAAAGGTCGCCCTTGAGCTTGTCGATCTCGGCCCCCTTGCGCCCGATGATGATGCCGGGGCGCGAGGTGTAGATGATGATCTTCAGGCGGTTGGCCGCGCGCTCCACGTCGACGTGGCTGACGCCCGCGCCCGCGAACTTCCCCTTGAGCTCGCGCTTGAGCTTGAGGTCTTCGAGGAGGTACTCGCCGAACTGCCGCTTGGCGTACCAGTGCGAGTGCCAGTCCTTGTTGTAGCCGAGGCGGAAGCCGTATGGATGAACTTTCTGACCCACTCTATTTCTCCCGGTGAATTTGAAATCTCGAATCTGAAATTTCAAATATAGATTTACTCTTCAGTCGCGGCCGTCTCTTCAGCGCCGCCGGTGGTCTGCGTGGCAGTCTCGTCGGCCTTCGTCTCCGCCGCGGTCTCGGCCGGCTTGGTCTCGGCCTTCGGCGCGGTGCGCTTGGCGCGCGGAGCCGAAGCCGCCCCGCCGCGCCTGCGGCCCTTGCTCTCTTCGAGCTTCGCGGGCTTGGCCTCTCCCTTTTGGCCGCCCTTCCCGGCGTCGGCGGCGGCCGCGGGGTCGTCGCTCGACAGCAGGATCGTGACGTTGCAGAAGTGGCGGCGCTCGCGGTAGGCGCGGCCCTGCGGGGCCGGGCGCACGCGGCGGCGGTTCTTCGTCGGCCCGCGGTCAACGAACGCGGCCTTGACCCACAACTCGTCCGGCTCGACCGCGATGTTGGCCTTCTCGGCCGCCTCGGTCGCGTTGGCGATGGCCGAACGCACGCACTTCTCGATGCCGTCGGCCGCGCGCTTGTTGGTGAACTGCAAAATCGCCAAAGCCTGGTTGACGTTCTTGCCGCGAATCATGTCCACGACCAGCCGCGCCTTCTGCGCCGACCCGCGCAGGTACTTTGCACTCGCTCTTGCTTCCATAATTTCCTCGTAAATCGTGAATCGCGAATCGTGAATCGTAAAAGAAAGGCCGTTCGTCTATTTACGACTCACCATTTACGACTTACGTTATTTCTTCGCTACTTTCGAGCTCTTCTCGGCCTTCGTCCCCGAGTGGCCTTTGAAGGTGCGCGTCGGCGCAAACTCGCCGAGCTTGTGCCCGACCATGTTCTCCGTCACGTAGACAGGCAGGTGGCGCTTGCCGTTGTGCACGCCGAACGTCAGCCCGACCATGTCGGGCGTGATCGTCGAGCGGCGCGACCAGGTCTTGATCGCGGGGGGACGCGCGCCGCCCGCGCGGATGCGCTCCACCATCTTCGCGATGCTCTTGTCTACGAACGCCCCTTTATTAACTGAACGTGCCATAAATTCTCCAAGTCTTATTTAACCCTACGGTCGCGCACGATCATCTTGGACGTGCGTTTGTTCTTACGCGTCTTGTAGCCGCGCGTCGGCTGGCCCCAGGGGGTGACGGGGTTGCGCCCGCCGGAGGTCTTGCCCTCGCCGCCGCCGTGCGGGTGATCCACCGGGTTCATCGCCACGCCGCGCACGTGCGGGCGGATGCCCTTCCAGCGCGAGCGCCCCGCCTTGCCGTAAGAGACGTTCTCGTGCTCGACGTTCCCGACCTGGCCCACGGTCGCCATGCACACGACCGGCACGCGCCTGACCTCGCCCGAAGGCATGCGAAGCTGTGCGTAGTCGCCTTCTTTCGCGACCAACTGCGCGAACGCGCCCGCGCTGCGCGCCATCTGCCCGCCCTTGCCGGGGCGCAGCTCGATGTTGTGAATCTGCGTTCCCAGAGGGATGTTGCGAATTGGCAGCGCGTTCCCCGGCAGGATGTCCGCCTCGGGGCCGCTCACGACCGTCTTGCCCACTTCGAGGCCGGCCGGCGCGATGATGTAGCGCTTCTCGCCGTCGAGGTAGGTGACGAGCGCGATGTGCGCCGAGCGGTTCGGGTCGTACTCGATCTGCGTGACGCGGCCGGGCACGCCCGCCTTGTCGCGCTTGAAGTCGATGATCCTGTAGAAACGCTTGTGGCCGCCGCCGCGACGGCGCACCGTGATGCGGCCGTCGTTGTTGCGCCCCGAGATGCGCTTCTTCGGCTCCAGCAGCGACTTCTCAGGCTCCGCCCCAGCCGTTAACTCATCGCGCGTCAAATAAGTCTGGTAGCGACGCGCCGGCGATGTCGGTGTCAGTTTCTTGATGCCCATAATCTTTAAGTAGTCAGTAGTCAGTAATCCGTTTTCAGTAAAAGCAATCTGTCTCTGCCGGTTACTGAATACTGATTACTGATACCTCTTAAATCGCCTCGCCGTAATCGAGCGGCTTCTCGCCCTGTTTCAAGGTGACGTAGGCTTTCTTCCACGCGGGCTTGCGGCCCTCGTAGCGCCCGCGGCGCTTGATCTTGCCCATGTAGTTGACCGTGCGGACGGCGTCAACCTTGACCTGGAAGATGGTCTCGACCGCCGATTTAATCTCGGGCTTGGTCGCGTGGCGGTCGACGCGGAAGGTCAAAAGCTGCCGCGCGTCCTGCGTCTCTTCTTTCGCCACCAGAGCCTTTTCCGTAATCACCGGCGACTTGATGATGTCCCAAACTGTTCTCATCGCTTACGCCGCCTCCTCTGTCGCTTCTTCGCCGCCCGGCGTGGCGGCGTCGGTCGTCTCCTCAGCCGCGTCCGTGTTCTCGTCCGCGCTCTCCTCGACGGGCTCGCCCGCCTTCTTCGACTGCGGGTCGAGCAACTCGGCCAACTCAAGCGCGGCGGCGCGCGAGAGCACGAGCTTCTCGTGGTAGAGCAGGTCGTAGATGTTCAGGCCGTAGCTGTTGACGACCTTCGCGCGCCTGACGTTGCGCGAGGCGCGCAGCAGGTTCTCGTTGTCGAGGCTGTCCACGATCAGCGTCTTGCCTTCGAGGCCGAGCGTGCCGAGCGTGCTCACGAAAGCCTTCGTCTTCGGATCGTCGAGCGCGAAGCCGTCGAGGACGACGACGTTGCCCTCGCGCACGCGCTCGGACAGGGCGGAGCGCAGAGCGCCGCGGCGCATCTTCTTCGGCAGGTTGTAAGACCAGTCGCGCGCCTGCGGCCCGTGGACGTTGCCGCCGCCCTTCCAGAGGGGCGAGCGGATGCTCGCGATGCGCGCGCGCCCCGTGCCCTTCTGCCGCCACAGCTTCTTGCCCGAGCCACTGACGTCGCCGCGCGTCTTAGTGCCGACGGTGCCGGCGCGCGCGTTCGCCATGAAATTCTTCACGGCGGCGTGAATCAGCGCCTCGTTCAGCTCAGCGCCGAACACGGCGTCAGACAACTCCAGGTCGCCGACCTCTTCGTTCTTCAGATTGCGCACCTTAACGGTAGGCATAACTCACTCCGTTCGCAGTCATCAGTCATCAGTCATCAGTCATCAGCTTATGGCTGACTACTGATTGCTGATGACTGAAAACTATCTCTTCGCTTTCTTAATAATCACCACGCTGCCGGTCGCGCCGGGGACCGCTCCGCGGACCATCAGCAGATTGTTCTCGACATCGACGCGCGCCACGGTCAGCCCCCTGACGGTCACGCTGTCGTCGCCCATGTGGCCCGAGGAGCGCGTACCCTTGAAGACGCGCGACGGGTAGGCCGACTGGCCGATTGAGCCGGGCGCGCGGACGTTCATGGAGCCGTGCGACTCGGGGCCGCGGTTGAAATTGTGCCGCTTGACCGTGCCGGCGAAGCCGCGCCCCTTCGAGCGCCCGCTGACCTCTATCCGGTCGCCGTCCGCGAACTGGTTAACCAGCACCTTGTCGCCGACGTTGGTCGGGTCCGCCGAATCTTCCAGGCGGAACTCCTTCAGGATGCGCGTGGGGGGCACGCCCCCGCCCGTCTTCTCGAAGTGGCCGCGCATGGGCTTGTTGACGTTCTTCAGCTTGACGGGCTTGTCCTCGACCAGCCCGAGCTGGACGGCGTTGTAGCCGTCTTTGCCCGCCGCGCTTTTCTTCTGGACGACGACGCACGGCCCAGCCTTAATCACGGTCACGGGCGTGACCGTCCCGTCCGACGCGAAAATCTGCGTCATCCCGACTTTCTTACCGATGATTCCGTTAATCATCTCAATCCTCAGTAATCAGTGGTCGGTAATCAGCAGTCAGTAAAAAGCAGTTAGCTGATTACTGATGACTAATTACCGGCTACTTTTTTATTGCCTGCCGAACGCCTTAATCTCGACGTCAACGCCCGCGGGGAGGTCCAGCTTCATCAGCGCGTCCACGGTCTGCGGCGTCGGGTCGAGAATGTCCATCAGGCGCTTGTGCGTCCTGATCTCGAACTGCTCGCGCGACTTCTTGTCCACGTGGGGCGAGCGCAGCACCGTCCACTTGTTCTTCAGAGTGGGGAGCGGGATGGGCCCCGCCACGCGCGCCCCAGTCCGCTTCGCCGTCTCGACGATCTCGTGCGTGCTCTGGTCGAGCACGCGGTGATCGTAAGCCTTGAGCCTGATTCTGATTTTTTCGTTCAGCATAATTTCTTCAACTCAACTTCGGATTGGCCGGAGTTATTCGATGACCTCGGAGACTGTGCCTGCGCCGACGGTTCTGCCGCCCTCGCGGATGGCGAACCTCAGCCCCTTCTCCATGGCGATGGGCGCGATCAGCTCGATCTCCATCGCCACGTTGTCGCCCGGCATGACCATCTCGACCCCCTCCGGCAGGTGCGCCACCCCCGTCACGTCCGTCGTGCGGAAGTAGAACTGCGGCCGGTAGCCCGTGAAGAACGGCGTGTGGCGGCCCCCCTCCTCCTTGGTCAGGACGTAGGCCTCGGCCTTGAACTTCGTGTGCGGCGTGATCGAGCCCGGCTTGCTGATGACCTGCCCGCGCTCGATGTCCTTGCGCTCCACGCCCCGCAGCAGCAGCCCGACGTTGTCGCCGGCCACGCCCTCGTCCAGAAGCTTCTTGAACATCTCGACCCCCGTGCAGACGGTCGTGCGCGTGGGCCGGATGCCGACGATCTCCACCTGCTCGTTGACCTTCACCCGGCCCCTCTCGACCCGGCCCGTCGCCACCGTCCCGCGCCCCTGGATGGTGAAGATGTCCTCGACCGGCATCAGGAACGGCTTCTCCACGTCCCGCTCCGGCGTCGGGATGTAGGAGTCCACGGCCGCCATCAGCTCCTCCACGGTCCGCTCCCACTTCTCGTCGCCCTCGAGCGCCTTCAGCGCCGACCCCTTGATGACGGGGATGTCGTCGCCGGGGAACTCGTACTGCGAGAGCAGCTCCCTGACTTCCAGCTCCACCAGCTCCAAAAGCTCCTCGTCGTCCACCGCGTCCGCCTTGTTCATGAAGACGACCATCGCGGGCACGCCCACCTGGCGGGCCAGCAGGATGTGCTCCCTGGTCTGCGGCATCGGCCCGTCCGTGGCCGCCACCACCAGGATCGCCCCGTCCATCTGCGCCGCCCCCGTGATCATGTTCTTGACGTAGTCGGCGTGGCCCGGGCAGTCGACGTGCGCGTAGTGCCGGTTCTTGGTCTCGTACTCGACGTGCGCCGTCGCGATCGTGATCCCGCGGGCCTTCTCCTCCGGCGCGTTGTCGATGGAGTCGAAGGCGCGGACCGTGATCTTCGGGTTGTTCTTCGCCAGGACTTTCGTGATCGCCGCCGTCAAAGTCGTCTTCCCGTGGTCCACGTGCCCGATCGTCCCGATGTTCACGTGCGGCTTCGACCGGTCAAACTTTTCCTTGCTCATCTCTTTATCTCTCGCTCCTTAACTTGTAGAAGTTGTTTCAGTGTGGGTCGCCGCGCCTTACCAGCAGCGAGAGAAGCGACCCGCTTGTTTATCAAAACTATTTGGCGACTCCCTGCACCTTCGCTATCACTTCCTCGGCGATGTTCTTCGGAGCCTGGTCGTAGCGCTCGAAGTGCATCGTGGAAGTCGCGCGCCCCTGCGTGGCCGAGCGCAAATCCGTCGTGTAGCCGAACATCTCGGAGAGCGGCACGAAGGCCGTCACGACTTCGACCCCGCCCGGTCGCGGCTCCATCTTCTCTATGCGACCGCGGCGGCGGTTCAAGTCTCCCGTCACGGCGCCGACGAAATCCTTCGGCGTCACGACTTCGACCTTCATGATCGGCTCAAGCAGCACGGGCTTGGCCTTCTTGACCGCGTCCTGGAACGCGAGCGAGCCCGCGATGTGGAACGAGCGCTCGTCGGAGTCGACCTCGTGGTAAGAGCCGAAGACGAGGCGCGCCTTGATGTCCACCAGCTCGTAGCCCGCGAGGAAGCCGCGCTCCATAGCGTCCCTGACTCCCTGCTCGGTCGGCTTGATGAACTCGCGCGGGATGGCGCCGCCCGTGATGGCGTTCTCGAAGACGAACCCTTCGCCCGGGGCCGGCTCGATCTCCAACTCGACGTGGCCGTACTGGCCGCGGCCGCCCGTCTGCTTCTTGAAGACCTCCTTGCCGGGGGCGGGCTGCGTGATGGTTTCGCGGTAAGCCACCTGCGGCTTGCCGACGTTGGCCTCCACGCCGAACTCGCGCTTCATGCGGTCGACGATGATTTCCAAATGCAACTCGCCCATGCCCGCGATAATCGTCTGGCCCGTTTCGTGGTCGGTCGAGACGTTGAACGACGGGTCTTCCTGTGCCAGGCGATTGAGCGCGACGCCGAGCTTGTCCTGGTCGGCGCGAGTCTTCGGCTCGACGGCGACGCGGATGACCGGCGCGGGAAACTCCATCGCTTCGAGGACAATCGGCTTGTTCTCGTCGCAGACGGTGTCGCCGGTCGTGACCTGCTTCATGCCGCCGATGGCTATGATTTCGCCCGCGCTCGCTTCTTCAATGTCCTCGCGCTTGTTGGCGTGCATCCGCATCAGGCGGCCCACGCGCTCCCTGTTGTCCTTGATCGGGTTGTAGGCGTAAGAGCCGGCGCGAATTGTGCCGGAATAGATGCGGACGAACGAAAGTTGGCCCAGGTGCTTGTCGGCCATGATCTTAAAGACGAGGCCGCTGAACGGGGCCGACGCATCGGGCGGACGAGTCTCAGTGTCGCCCGTCTTCGGGTTCACGCCCTCGATTGGCGGAATGTCCAGCGGGCTCGGCAGATAATCGACCACGGCGTCCAGGAGCGTCTGCACGCCCTTGTTCTTGAAGGCAGAGCCCGTGACGACGGGGACGAGCTTCAGAGCAATCGTGCCCTTGCGGAGCGCCGCGCGAATCTCGTCTTCGGTGATGCTTTCGCCCTCGTCTTCGAGGTACTTCATCATCAACTCTTCTTCCACGTCGGCCACGGCTTCGAGCAGCTTGTGGCGCACGGCCTTCGCCTCTTCCAGGAGGTCCGCCGGGATGTCCGTGGTCTCGTACTCCGCGCCCTTCGTCTCGTCCTTCCAGATGAGCGCCTTCATCGTGATGAGGTCGACGACGCCCTTGAACTGGTCTTCGAGGCCGATGGGGATCTGTATGGCGACGGGGTTCGCGCCGAGGCGCGCGATGATGGAGTCGAAGGAGCGCTGGAAGCTGGCACCCGCGCGGTCCAGTTTGTTAATGAAGCAGATGCGCGGGACGTTGTACTTGTCCGCCTGACGCCAGACCGTCTCACTTTGCGGCTCCACGCCCGCGACGCCGTCAAACACTGCGACCGCGCCGTCGAGGACGCGCAAAGAACGCTCGACCTCCATCGTGAAATCGACGTGGCCGGGCGTGTCGATGATGTTGATGCGGTACTCCGTGCCCTCGCGCTTCCAGAAGCAGGTGGTGGCGGCGCTGGTGATCGTGATGCCGCGCTCCTGCTCCTGCTCCATCCAGTCCATCGTCGCGGTGCCTTCGTGCACCTCGCCGATCTTGTGCGAGACGCCCGTGTAGTAGAGCACGCGCTCGGTCGTCGTGGTCTTGCCGGCATCGATGTGCGCCATGATGCCTATGTTGCGGAACTTTTTGAGATCGTGCTTAGCCATAACAGAACCCGTGAGTCGTAAATGGTAAATCGTAAATGGTGAAAAGCCGCCGTCGTCTGTCCACGATTTACGATTGACGATTTACGGCTTTTCTACCACTTGTAATGGGCGAAAGCCTTGTTGGCTTCGGCCATGCGGTGCGTGTCTTCCTTCTTCTTGACCGCGTTGCCGCGATTGTTCGCCGCGTCCAGGAGCTCGCCGGCCAAGCGGTCGGTCATGGTCTTCTCGCCGCGGCCGCGCGCGTAGGTGACGATCCAGCGGATCGCCAGCGCGCCGCGGCGCTCCTGGTGAACCTCGACCGGGACCTGGTAGGTCGAACCGCCGACGCGGCGCGACTTGACTTCGACCGTCGGACGGACGTTGTCAATCGCGCGCTTGAAGACCTTGAGCGGCTCGTCGCCGGCCTTCTCCCCGACCTGCTTCAGGGCGGTGTAGAAAATTCTCTCGGCAGTTGATTTCTTCCCGCCCCACATCACGCCGTTGATGAACTTGGTCACCAACGGGCTGTTGTAAACCGGGTCGGGCAGCACCTCGCGTCTTTCGGCAACTCTTCTTCTTGGCATAATCTTTAAACAGTTTTCAGGTTACTTCTTAGCCCCGGCCGCGCCCGCCTTGGGCCGTTTCGCGCCGTACTTGGAGCGCCCCTGCTTGCGGTCGGCGACGCCTACGGAGTCGAGCGTGCCGCGGATGACGTGGTAGCGCACGCCCGGCAAGTCCTTCACGCGGCCGCCGCGGATGAGCACAATCGAGTGCTCCTGAAGGTTGTGGCCGACGCCGGGGATGTAGGTCGTGACCTCGATCCCGTTGGTCAGGCGCACGCGGGCGACCTTGCGCAGCGCCGAGTTCGGTTTCTTGGGCGTTTGCGTGTAGACGCGCGTGCAGACGCCGCGGCGCTGCGGCGACTCCTGGAGCGCCGGGCTGGCCGTCTTGTACTTGACGGCCTGGCGTCCCTTGCGAACAAGCTGATTAATGGTCGGCACTGCTCGTTATCCTCTTCTTCAAAAGCGCGCTTTTCATTCTTAAGCGCAAAAAGGGGCTCGACCTGCCTCTTTCCGAAACTTGTTCGGCAGTCAGCGCAGGCGGCTGTCCTGTTACAAAAGTATGATTTTTAGGGGATGTTCTGGTTACTAACGGGTGCGGATAATGGCTTCCCCCGAAGCCGAAACTTTTCTGTGGCGTCGCATCTCAAAGGATGAGTGGGTCTGCTTAAGACCACTTGTCGCGCGCCCCGAGGCCGTAGCGAAACGGGCTTTCACGGCCTCGCCCCGCCGCTCGCGGACGTTTTTACGCCACAATAATTGTCAAGCGACCGTCCCCATATCCCGCGCGACAGTCGGGCAACGCCTCCACACCGACCAAAACCATCAAGAGCGTTGCACTATTGGGTTCAGACTGTTAGTCCGAAACGAGAGACTATAAGGGTTGAGGCCCCTTATGTCAAGCGGCGAGCGGGCCAAAAGGTGGAAGGCGGAAAGCAGGAAACAGCCACGTATTTTGCTCGCTGCCTGCTGCCTTCGGCCCTTAAGGGGTGTCCGCGAGGGCGTCCTGCGTCTCGGTCGCCATTTTCGTCGCCAGGCGCTCGGCCGCGGCGTCCGGGAGTTCTTTTAAGAGGTCGCGCAGCTTTGCCAGGGCGTCCTGCGTCTCCTTGATAGTCTCCTCGTAGTACTTCTTGTTCTGCTCGACCTGCTCGGGCTCGCTCCCTTCCGTAAAGGGTTTGCGGTCGGCCGCCGAGAGCAAGCGTTGAATCCGTGCCAGGCTCGCGTTGGCCCGGCGGCGCGCTCGGGGCGAGCGTCTCTCGGGCGCGGCGAGCGTGCGTATGAAGGTCTCCATGAACTTCTCGCGCTCGGCGTAGGAGCCTACGCTGACGAGGCCCCACATGGTCCCGCCGCCCTCTTCCAGGTATCTCAGCCCCCAGAGCGCTGTGCCAAATTTATTGAACTCCTCGCGCGCGGCCTCCACCTGCTTGCTCCTCTCTTCGGAGAGGCTCCGGGCGGCGAGCGCGTTGTTGTCCGGGCGCTTGCAGTTGGCCCAGTATTCGAACCCCTGCTTCTGCCCGGCGGTCGAATAGTCCCCGGTCTTCTCCCCGTACACGTCCATGAACTTATCCAGCCCGAGCCTCAGCACCTCTTCGCAGGGCATCTTAAACCCCGGCCTCTCCTCGTCCTGCGCGCGCGCCGCGGGGGCGAGCGCCAGCAGCATTAAGAGGAACCCGTGCAGGGCGATCCGCGAACTCAGTTTCCGCATCCTTTCACCTCAACTCGAAGGCTTAACGCCTGTCAGCATTTTCTACCGGGAGAATTCGGGTGGGAGCGCCCGCCGTCACAGACGTTCAGGGGGCCAACGTTTTGCCCGAACGCGTTGAAGGCCGGCGAAGCTTCGCCGGCCTTCTTCGATGAAAACGTTTCTCCCGTTTCGCGGCGCATGTTAATGGACTTCGGGCGTCGGCGTCGGCACAGTGGCTGTGCCAGTATTGGCGCTGGCGTTCGTGTTGGCGTTGGCGTTCTTCGCCCCCTGCCGCTTCGCTATGGCCTCCTGCTGTTTGACCATCGCCTGCCAGCGCTGCAAGTTTATCTTGGCCTTCTCCAGCGCCTCCTGCGCGCGGAAGTTGTCCGGGTCCAACTCCGTCGCCTTCTGAAGCGCCAGCACGGACTCCTGGTACTGCGCGGCCTTGCCCAACGCTATCCCGAACTCGTACTGGCTGTCGCTGTTCTCCGGCTCCAGCTTGACCGCCTGGCGGAACGCCTTGACGGCCTCGTCGGGCTTGTGAAGGCTGTTGTAGGCCATCCCCATGTTGAAGTGCGCGCGGGCGTCTTTCGGGTGGCGGCGGGTGAATTTCTGGTAAGCCTCCGCGGCCTTCTTGTACTCCGCCTCGGCCTCGTCCTTCTTCCCCAGAACCTCGTAGCTCATCGCCAGCTTCAAGTGAGCCTCCGCGAACTCTGGGTCCAGCTTGAGCGCCTGAAGATAGACTTCGGTAGCCTTCTCGTCTTCGTCCTTGCGCGCCAACTCCCTGCCCTGCTCGAAAAGCTTGCGCGCCTCCACCTGCTCCGGCGTCAACTCCTCTGGCGGCGCTTCCTCTTCCGCCCCCTCGACCACCGCGTCGCCTGCGGGGGCCGGGTCGGCGGACGGCGCGCCCGTGTCTCCCGCCGTGGCCGGCTGGGCAGTCTTAGACGTGCAGCCGGCCAGGGCCAGGGCCAGCGCCAGGCACACGAAAATAATTGCGAAGGCTGATCTCATAACAACCGCCCGTCCGAGGAGAGATAATATTATTCCAGCAGGACGTATCTACGCCAATTCGGGCGGCGAGTCAATCGGCGCGGCGCGGCCGGGGTCTTCGTCGCGGGAAATTCTCCGGCGCGCGCGTCGGAGTTTGGACTTAATCTTGCTTGTTATTGCTGCTCTCTCCCGCCCGTGTCTCATTTGCAATCAAAGAAGGGGAGTTGAGATTCGAGATGAATGATAATGAGCCGATCACTTCCGTGAATAGGTCCGAGAAGACTGTCGTTGACACTCCCGGCCGGGCGAACGTGACTCCGCATTTCGACTCCCTGGCCGTGGAGCGAGCGCGCCCAGCCGTCCCCATCTCGAACGTGTATTCCAGGCGCAACTGGCTGACGGCTCTGATCGTGGCGGCGGCGATTGCCGGCCTGGCCGGCGGCGTCATAGGGAGCCTCCTGACGACAAACTTTCTGAGTCGCGAAGCGGCGCAAGCGCCCGCCACGATTCCTGTCTCTGAAAATGGCACAGTAGACACCGCGCCGGCCGCAGACGTTCCTTCGACAATCGAGCGCGAGGCCGAGTCAGCCGCGCCTCCTGCGCCGGAAACCGGCGGAGGACCGGCGGAGAAGAAGATCGCCGAGACGGCCGAAGGGCAGTCGCCCGCTGAAGCCGGTGACGCCCGCCCGAACGAGCCGCAGGGGGGCCAGGAGAAAGCCCTGCGCGCCGCTTTGGACGAGTGGGTCGCCGCGACGAACGCGCGCGACCTCGGCAGGCAGATGACTTTTTACGGCCCGACCGTCAACGCCTTTTACAGGGCGCGCAATGCATCTATAGACCTCGTGCGCGCGGACAAAGAACGCGCCTTCCGCAACGCGGACTCCATCGCCGTGCGCGTGGGCGACCCGCGGATCAGCGTCGGCCCGGACGGCCGCTCGGCGACGATGCGCTTTCACAAGTCCTACGCCATCGCCGGGGGCGGCGAGGACCGCCGCGGCGAAGTGGTGCAGGAACTGCGCTGGCGTCTCGTCGGCGGGAAGTGGCGAATCGTCAGCGAGCGCGACCTCAGGGTGGTCCGTTAGAGCACGCATTCGATTCCCAGGAATAAAGTAGACCGCCGAGGCTTGAACCTTCGCCTCGGCGGTCTTTCATTTACGAGACGTTCTGTATTACTCTCGACACCCTGCACGCCCAACTTTCACCCGACGCGCCGGATTCAACGGGCGTCTAATTTTTGGAGGAGCTATGACCCGAAACGTTTGCGCCCTGGCTTTACTCGTTCTGCTGTTGTCGACGTTCGCGCCGAGCCGCGCGCAGGCGCAGGAGGCTGTAGGCGGGGGCGATTGGGCCGACACGCTCGGCAGCGACTACGAAGTGAGGTCCAACATAACCTACTCAAGGGCGAACAACGCGGACTTGAAGTTGGACCTTTATCTGCCGAGGGACCGCCCCGCCCCCGTCCCCACGGTCATGTTCATACACGGCGGCGGCTGGGTCGAAGGCAGCAAAGAGATTGACGTGCTGAACCTGCTCCCTTACCTCTCGCTCAAGTTCGCAGTCGTCAACGTGGGCTACCGCCTGGGCCGAGCGTCGCTCGCACCCGCGGCCGTCGAGGACTGCCGCTGCGCGCTACGCTGGATTCAGCGCAACGCCAAACAGCTCAACCTGGACACGTCTAGAATCGTGCTCACGGGAATCTCCGCGGGCGGCCACCTGGCGCTGATTACGGGGATGCTGCCCACGCCGAACGTCTTCGACCGGGCGTGCCCGACCGACGACAGCGTCCGCTGGAACTCCGGGACGGAGCCGCAGCCGAAGGTCGCGGCCATCGTCAACGTCTTCGGGATAACGGACGTGGCCGACCTGCTCGAAGGCGGGAACGCGAAGCACTACGCCATCGAATGGTTCGGGAGCATGGGCGGCCGCACAGAATTGGCCCGGCAGGTCTCGCCCGTCACACACGTGCGCGCCGGCCTCCCGCCCGTCATCACGATTCACGGCGACGCCGACGACGTAGTGCCCTACAGTCACGCCGTGCGGCTGCACGACGCTTTGGAGAGAGAGAAAGTTCCGAACCAACTGTTCACGATTAAGGGCGGCGGCCACGGCGGCTTCAACCGGCAGCAAATCCTGAGCAGCTACGCCGAAGTCAGAAAATTCCTCCGCCAGCACAACGTCCTAAAGCAGTGACAAGTAAAAAGTGACTGGTGGCGAGTAAACCCCTTTCTTTTACTCGCCACCAGTCACTTGTCACTCGTCACTGCTTTTCTTACTTCGAGGCGCTCATCGCTTTCTTGCGCTGGTTGACGATGACGCCGGAGTCAACGGTTTCGCCGGTGCGGGAAATGACCTGGAAGTGCATCTCGTCGCCGGCGATTTCGAGGATCATGAAAGACATGTCCTTGTCGTACGCCTTCTCCGTCAGCGGCGAGTTGTCTTTCACGTCGCCGGAGCGGAGTTTACCGCCCGCGCCCGAGATGAAATAGTAGATGCCCTTCTGCGGCTTGATGCGCTCGTAGAAGTGCTCGTGGCCCGCGAAGACGGCGTTGATGCCGTACTTCAGGAAGATCGGCTCAACGACCTCGCGCAGCTTCGTGTCAGAGCCGTGCTTGCCGCCCGAAGAGTAGGGCGGGTGGTGGAAGAAGGCTATCTTCCACTTGGACGTGTCCTTCGCCAACTCGTCTTCGAGCCACTTGAGCTGGCGCCTGTCCATGTAATTGCTGTTGAGCGCGTAGAAGGCCACGTCCCCCTTCTTGAGCCTGTAATACTCCTCCCCGTTCATGTTGAACTTTTCGTAGAAGCGCTGGTTCGACTCGTCGTGGTTGCCGAGCGAGGCGTAGAACATCACCTTGTCGTCCAGCAGTCGCTTGTACATGTCCTCGAACTTGACCCGGAAGTCCTCCGCCTTCTCGGCCCCGTACATGTTGTCGCCCATCATCAGGACGAACTCGTAAGGGAATGCCTGCTTGTAGCGGTACATCACGTCGGCCAGTTCCTTCTGCTTCTCCGTGCCCGTGCCCGTGTCGCCGATGGCGGCGAATTTGAGCGAGCCGTCTTTCATCGGCAGGCTGACGCGAACGGGCGCGCCCGCCGGCGTACCGCCTATATGATTCTTGCTGGAAGAACTCTGGCCTAAAGTCTCCTGGGCCAGGCCGCCGAAGAGCAGGACGGCCGCGGTGACGATTGAAGCTAAGAAGCGTTTCATGACTGTCCTCCTCGCGCGCCCGGTTTTAAGGAACGGCGTTCAGCATGTAATCGATGATCAGACCGTTTTCTCTATCGACGAGCAGCAGATTCTTGCCGACGAAGCGATACTTCACCTGCTTCGGCAACTGCGGCAAGCGGAGCAGGAGCGTCGGCGGCATGTCAATCAACTCCTGCGACTCAGGGTACGGATAATTCACGCGCACGGGGACCGCCTTGTTCTCCGCGTCCACGATGACCTTCTCGCGCAGCTCCTGGCGCTCCTGCCCCTTGAACTCGTCGCGAATCGTCAGCTGTATGTACTCGATGATGTCCGGGGTGAAAATGTCGCCCTGCTTCGCGCCCGCCCTGGCCGTCCTGACGGTGTTCTGGAAAGTGACCTTGTGCGCCTCGATCTGCTCGGGCTTGCTGTCCTCGGCCAGCTTGGGCATCTTCTCTTCCAACCCCTCGCGGAGCTTCACGTACTCCTTGACGCGCCCCTCGAACGTGGCTATCGCCTGCTTGTGCTTTTCCGAAACCGGCGGCGTCGCCTGCGGCGTCTGCGCCGCGCAGGTCGTCGCCGAAACGGCCGCGAGCGCCAGAGAAATGACTGCCGCCGCGGCCATTGCGAAGATGGTGCTGTGATTATTTTGCTGTCTCATCGCCCTGCAAACGTGCAAACACGGTGCCAGAAACGTGCCGGCCGGGCGCACGATTCCGGGGCGCGCAGGTGTTGAAATACTTGTAGTTGATTAATATGAGGCCGCGGGAACCAAACACGCGCCGCCTGCGCGGCGTATGTTTGTCGAACAACCATGTACGCCTTCGTACCCCGGTCAGTACCGCCCGCTGCCGCAAGCGGGCGGTACTGAGCTGCCGTCTCACTCGGTAACGATGGTTCCCATCCTGACGACTTCGAAGTCCGAGCCTTTGATGGCCGAGAGCGTGTGCAACTCGTCGTCGTTCCAGCGCGGGTCGGGCGCGCCACTGACGTACCAACTGCTGCCGTTGTCCGCGAGAATCATCCCGTACTTTTTCATGGCCCGCAGGATGACCTGCATCGCCGGCGAAAACCCGCTGATGTCCACAGACGCCTTCAGGCGGACGCGCATCCCCATCGGCGGCAGGTTCGCCTCCGTGCGGCTGCTCGCGAAGTGGCGCGCCGGATGGACGTAGGCCCTGCGCGTCGTCTGCGCCGTGAAGCGCAGGGCGTGCGTGATCTCCTGCCGCTCGTAAACTTCGTCGTAGCGCACCAGGCCAGGAAAGATGGGGAGCCCCGCCGCGTCCGCCGAAGTCCACCCCGCGGGCCTGAGCGCGTTCGAGTTCAAATCGAAGACCGCGCCGGAGCCCGCGCGCCACGACGCGCCTCTGTTGACAGGGTAGGCCGTGTATAACTCGTAGAGCTTCCAGTTGTCGCGGTCTATCACGATGACGTGGCGGTCGCCCGTCCCCGAAGGGCCGCCCTCTATGGGAGCGTCCGGCGGGACGGGGTACGGTCCCGGGTCGCTCTCGTCGCCGTAGTCTGTAAACGTGATGGGGACTTTCTGCTGCACGCCGGAGACGACCACGTAAGGGATGCCGTTGGGCGCGCCGTTCCAAACTGTGCCAAAGTCCGCGTGAAGTCCCCTGGTCAGACCTATGCTCGTGATAATCGCCGAAGAGTTGGGGTCGACCGGCGCGGCCGAGATGTCTTCGTTCCAGGGGTTGTCGTCCGGGAAGACCTGCTTGCCGTGCAGGCTCGCGTTCGGGCCGAGGTCCGGTTGAGTGCCTGGCGTGTCGTCGGGCGGCCCGCCGCCCACGCGGCCTATCCCTACGCGCACGCGGTTGCTCGCGACTCCGCGCAGCCGTATGCCGATCAGCACGTCGCCGACGTTACCAATCAAATCGTGTAGCCGCACGATGACGACGCCCAGCCAGTCGAAGCCGGGCACGCGGCCCACGTACTCGACCGTCAAAGGGTAACGCGCGTGGGTCGCGTCTTCGGCTTCGGCCGTCACGACCGACGCGCCCTCGCCCGGCTGCAAGTCCAGGTTCTTCGCGAAGAGCATGATGCGCGTGCGATTGTCGCTCCCGAACGGGTTCCTTTGCGTGGGCGAGAAAGGCTCCTTGAGCCAGGTGACGGACTCGAGCGCGACGGCGCGCGTCGTAGTCCCCTGCGTCAGCAGTTCCGGCGCGGCGGCCGCGCGCGCGCGGCGCGCGGGGGCGCCCGAGATGACGAGCGACGCCAAAAAGCTGAAGAGAATTACGGCGGTTATTGCCCGGCGACCCTTGGCCCGCAGGCGAACAGAATAGACCCTTCTCATAAAAAGGCTTTCGACCTCGTGTTCGGAGTTATTCGGTGAGGGCTTTGGGCAAGTTTGCGACCGACAACTCTACTTTAATACGATTTTCAGAAAATTGCTCTAAAAATTTTCGGGCGGCGCGGCCTGAAACCCCGCTATAATGCGCGGGTCCATTTCAACACCAACACAAAGAGGGTTTGTGATGCTGAATCAGATGGTCAGTTTCTCTCTCTTAATCCTTCAAGCGCCGGCTCGCGAGCCCACGCCTGAATCAGCGTCGTCGCCGCTCCTGAGCGGCCCCTTTGTCCTCGGCTTAGTGTTGGGCATCGTCATCGGCGCGCTCGCGGCTCTGGTTTTTAAGATGTCCAGAAGCAAGGCCGAGAGCGCGCAGACCTTCTCGTCCGCCACCAATTCCCCCGCGCAGAAATCCGTTTCGCAAAACGTGAAGAGCGTCGGGCAACAGATCAAGCGCTGCCCCACGTGTCACAGCACATACACCGACGAAGCCTTAGCCTACTGCGTCAGCGACGGCGCGGCCCTGGTCGTCATAGGCAACAGACCGCCGGCTGGCGACCCGAACGCAACGATGCTTTACACGCCGCCGCGCCAGACCGACTGACCGCGGCGCGTCTTCTTGAAAAAAATTCTGTCCGTCACGGAGGGGGTTTGGAAGTGGGCTGGCTCACGCAACTGGAAATCATAGGCGAGGTCGCGCTGGCGATGCTGCTCGGCGGCATCATAGGGATGGAGCGCGAGCGCGCGAACAAGCCCGCGGGGTTTCGCACGCACATGCTCGTGGCCGGCGCGTCCGCGCTGCTGGTCGGGCTGGCCGACGCCCTGCTGCACCGCTACGGGGGCGGCGGTGCCGACGGCCCCGTCCGCTCGGACCCCATCCGCGTCGTCGAGGCGATCATCACCGGCATCAGCTTCCTCGGCGCTGGCACAATTTTCCGCCGCGGCGAGGACCGCGCCGTGGAGGGCCTGACGACCGCAGCCTCCCTGCTCCTCTCCGGCGCGATAGGCATCTCCGTCGCGCTGCGCCAATTCATCCTCGCGGGGGGAATCACGGCCCTCGCGCTCCTGGTCTTGTGGGGCCTGAAGTCCCTCGAAAAAAAGGACGAGGATAAGAGCTGAGCGGCCATCAGCGGACTCTCTACGTTGCGCAGAATCATTTTCTCAGTCACGCTCCTACTCCTCTTCTGCGCCGTGGTCGCCCGCGCGCAGGAGACCCTGACGTCGCAGCAGCTAGAGGAAGATTTCGATTACCTCTGGCAGAACGTCGCGGACGACTACGCCTACTTCGACCAGAAGGAGACAGACTGGAAGCGCGTGAAAGAAATCTACCGCCCGCGCGTCGCGCTGGTGAAGACGCGCGGCGACTTCGTGGCGCTGCTGGAGGCCGTCCTCGAAGAACTCTACGACGCTCACACGCACCTCAACACGAACACGGCCGCAAGCCCGCGCCTGGTGCCTTCGGGCGCGGACATCTGGGCCGAGTGGGCGGACGGCAGCGCCGTCGTCACCGAAGTCAGGACGAACTCCGCCGCCGAAAGAGCGGGCGTCGCGGCAGGGATGCGGATCACTGCGATTAACGGCGTGCCCGTTGACGAAGCCGTGCGCGGCCGCGTCGGAAAGTCCCTGCGCGCCGCTGACGTGGCGGCGAAGAACTGGGCGCTCAGGGCCTTGCTCGCCGGCCGACGGAACGAGAAAAGGAGTGTTGAGGTCGCGGCCGGCGGAAGGCGCAGGACTCTCGCCATAGACGACGAACATTCTGGCCCACAGGACGCGCCGCCCGTCTTGTTGGATTACCGCCGCGTGGACGGCCGCACGGGCTACATCAGGGTCAACAACTCGCTCGGGAACTTTGAGATGGTGCGCGAGTTCGACGCCGCGCTCGCGGCCCTGCGTGACACTGAAGGGTTGATACTAGACCTGCGCGACACGCCGAGCGGCGGCAACACGACCGTCGCGCGCGCCCTCATGGGCCGCTTCGTCGGACGCGACGCGCCTTACCAGAAGCACAGCATCCCCTCCGAAGAGCGCCTCTACGGCGCGAAGCGCAGTTGGCTCGAATTAGTCTCCCCGCGCGGCGAGTTCACTTACACAGCGCCCGTCGTCGTCCTCGTCAACCACTGGACGGGCAGCATGGGCGAGGGGCTCGCCATCGGCATGGACGGGGTGAAGAGGGCGACGGTTGTTGGCACAGAAATGGCACGCCTCGTCGGGGCCACCTCGACCGTCAAACTTCCCCACACAGGGATCGGCGTCACCTTCCCCACCGAAAAACTCTTCCACGTTAACGGCACGCCCCGCGAGCGTTTTGTGCCAGGCGTCCGGGTCGATTTGTTAGGCGTAGAAAGCCGCGGCAAGGCCGACCCGATTCTTCAAATCGGCCTGAGAACCTTGCGGGGTCTCAACCGGCCGGCACGGCGGGCGCGTTAACCCTGGGACCGCAGGCATCCCTGCCTGCCAGGCTTGCTTTCGGCAAGCCACGTTGCTCGCGCTCTCACTCCGTTCACGCTTCCGCGCTCACGACAGGCAAGGATGCCTGCGGTCCCAGGTTTTCAGGTCGTCGCGGGGGCGGGCTCGGCCTTCTTCTTCTTGCGCGGGAGCCTTTCGACGTGGCTGGCGCTCTCCCACGCGGCGAGTGTCGCAGGGTTATTGCGGTACTTGTTGCCCACTATGGCGTCCAGCTCGCGCACGAGTTGCCGCCCGCGCTCGACGACCGCCTCAATCGCCGCGGTCGCCGTCACGCGCCTTTCCGTGTTCTGCGTCTGACTGCTCAGCGCGTTCTCGAAAACACTGACGGCGACATTGAGGTCTTCCAGGAAACTCGCGGGCAGTTCGTGCCTGACGAACTCGTTCTTCAAGGGCGTCGCGGCCTCTGCGAAAGCCCGCGCCGCGCTCAGCAGAGCCTGATCGCCGTTGGTGTTCGGCATCCTGAAACTCGCGGCGACGTTGGGCCGAATCGACTCCATAGCCCGCGCCGTCTCGTTTATAGCCGCCATCTGCCGCCGCAGACTCTCGCGCGCCGCCCGCTTCGCGCCCGTGCTCGTCCTGGCCGCGCTCCCGCCCGCACTCTGCGCCGTCCCGTGCTCGTCCAGCGCGTCAATCACGCCGCCCACCGCGGCAAACTTCTCCCCGCCCAAACTCGGAGCCGGGAAGTCCGCCGCGTGCTCCGCGCCGAAACTCCTGACACGCGTCAGCATCTCGTAAACCTTAGTCTGTGAATCGTTCATGAGGGTATTCCTTTCTCTGAGGTCAAAAGGAAGGCGAGGGACTTCCACGTTCGATTACCTGAGGAAACGCGGCCCTGAGTTCCCCGTTGCATCAAATCACTACGCTTTCACACCCGACAACCCTTTTTCACCACCCGACGAGCCAATTTTGCACCGTCACCAGCCAATTTTGACTCGTCACGAGCCGATTCTCACACCCCACGAGCCTTCTTCCACGCCCGACGAGCCGATTTTCACCCGCCGCGAACCAATTTTCACGCCCGACAGCATGCTTTCGCACGCCACGAGCCAATTTTCACCACCCACGAGCCTTCTTTGCACGCCCACCTGCAAATTCGCACGCGGCCTACGGCAACTTCAAAGCCGCACTTAGCCCCTGCGACGCGCCACACCGGAATTGATCTCCGGCGAAAGACGCTTCAGCGCACTGGACGCCGCCTCAACCCGCTAACATGTAAGACTTGCGTGAGACCCGCGAGTGTCAGGCACCCGCCGGCAGAAATATCGTGCGAGAAATCAAACCGCTTGTGAAGAACGACGAGACTCTATGTCCGGCGGCGGCCCCTGTCAACTAAAATTTACCGTTCTCCGAATTACTTCCGGCCATGCTCCGGCGCACCCGGCAACCTCGCGGGCAAATCCAGCCGCTCCCTACACTGACGCGGCGGCCTCGCTTTTGTCTCCCAAAGAAAACAAGCTACGCCTAACCATTGACATACACCTTCCGCCGGGGATATCGTGCGCCCGCGTCTGCTCCTCGCACGTTCTGCTAATGAGTGTCCTTGCAGCCCAACAACGGCACGCGCCCGACGCCCCATCACGCTGCATCTCATCAACGTTGAACAGGGCCGCGGGTGACACCGGGCGTTATGCCTCTACCTCATCCTTTAGGAGAAAATGATGGAACCAGAACTTCTTCGACAGCTAGCGTGGCTCATTTCAACCTTCATTCCAATCATCTGGGTATTGACGATTGCCCTTCACGTGATATTCGCGGCGGGTGTGGCCCGCGATGGAGGTCTGCTCCACCAGCGGGGCACAGGCACAGTGTTAGTTGGCCCAATAGTGTGGGCATTCGCTGTCCTCCTGGGTGGGGTTTTCGTGGCCGGTATCTATTGGCTGATTCATCATTCGACACTGAGTCGAGGTAAAGTACTTTCATAGAAATATTATACTGAGCAGTAGAACTACGGGGTCGAAGGCGGGGCATGACAACTCATTCAATCCGCGCTCATGCCGGGTGAGTCCTTACGTCACCTTGTTGTAAATCTCACTCAGCGCCAACTGACACTGTAAGCGCGGCAGAATAATTGATTGATCGAGACCGCTCACTTTCGTGTAAAGCCAGTGGCCGTTCTCCTGACGTAGAAAATGTTCTACGAGGTGCTCATCCTGCGACACGAGCAAATATTCCTGTAAGGATTCGATCTGCTGGTAGGATTGGAACTTCTTCCCCCGGTCAAAGGCCGCCGTGCTTTCTGACAGGACTTCTGCCAAAAGAATAGGGTTGAGGATCACGTCCCTTTCGTCATCGGCGAATTGGGTTTCGCCGCACACCACTGACACGTCTGGATAAAAGAACCGCTTGGAATTCGGCACACGCACTTTGAGGTCGCTCGGATAAACCCTGCACGGCGCGTCCCTGAGCCTTATGTTCAGCTCCGTAATCAGATTCCCGGCGATCAGATTGTGCCGCTCGCTGCCTCCCGCCATCGCATACATCACGCCGTCAACGTACTCGCTCTTGTACTCGGCCTGGCGCTCGATAACTAAGTACTCTTCAGGGCTCAGGTAATAACTCGGCAACGACGACATCGCGATACCTCTTCTACTGATCACCCAATATTGAAAGGATGGGTCGGAAACGCTTAAGACCCGCCGCTAATCTTTCCGCCACTTTGCTTGGGACTTGAGGCATGTGAAGGTCTCCTTTAGAAATTTTGCGTTTTCATAGCATAATATTCATTGCCTAATCAATAACAAGTCCAATTCCTTCGGGCGGAAAAGGTTCGGCCCCCGCCTTCCATCACTGGAAGGCGGGGGCCGAAGTCGCGGTCAGGTCTACTCTGCCTTAGTAGTTCTGAAGGTTAAGAATCTGGCCCAGGATGGCGCCGATGAGCTGCCACTTGCCGTTGCTGTAGTTGCCGTACTGCGAGCGGCTGTAGTAGCCGTCCTCGTAGCCGCGGCGGAAGCCCTCGCGGAAGTAGTAGCGGTACTCGTCCAGGTTGACGTTGTAGGCGTCGTACCCATAAGACGCGTCCCGGTAGGCGTCGGAGTTCTGATAGTCAGCCCTCCAGCCGTCCTGACGGTCGGCCTGCCCCGCGTAGTAGCCTTCCTCGTAGCCCTGGTTGACGGCGCGCTGAAGCATCTGAGCGCCGTACTGGTTCGTCTCGTAATACCTCCCGCCGCGGTTGTAGCGGTAGTAGGTGTTGTAGCCGGCGTCGTTGTTGTAGTAGTCGTCGTCATAGTAGCGCGCGTTTTGCAGACGAATCTGGTCCTGGCGCAGGCGCTCCAGGTATCGCTGCTGGTAGCGGTACTGGGCGATACGACGCTGACGTTCTAACTGTAGGTTGCGGCGAGCAAGCTCTTGCTGCTGCCGGACCAACTCCGTGCGGTAACGCTCCTGCTGCTCGCGCGTGATGCGAAGCTGGCGGTTGCGCTCCTGCACGTACTGCTGGTTCTGGCGCTGCTGTATGGTCTGCTCGCGGTTGCGCTGCTGCACGTACTGCTGGTTGCGGCGCTGCTCTTCAGTCTGCTGGCGATTACGCTCCTGAACGTACTCGCTCGTGCGGCGCTGCTGCTCGGTCTGCGTGCGGTTGCGCTCCTGAACGTACTGCTGCTGACGGCGCATCTCTTCCTGGCGAGCGCGCTGCTCGGCCAGACGGCGCTGCTCGGCGGCGTTCTGCTGCTGAGACTGGGCCGACCGCTGGCGCTGAGCCTCCTGGCGCTGGCGCTGCTGCTCCTGCGCGGCGCGCTGAGCGGCCACGCGGCGCTCCTGCTCGGCCGCCTGCTGCTGGCGCTGAGCCTGGCGCTGCTGTGTCGCCTGGCGTTGAGCCTCCTGCTGACGGCGCTGCGCTTCGGCCGCTTCGCGGTGGCGCTGCTGCGTAGCAAGCTGCTGCTGACGACGCGCCTCGGCCGCCTTCTTCTGCTCGGCGGCACGCTGTTGCGCCTCTTTCTGCTGTTGCTGTTTCTGAGCGTTGGTCTGTTGCGCGACTGCCGTACCACTAACGCCCGCCAAAGACGCGGCGCTGATAATCAAGGCTGCGGCCAGTCGCTGAAAATATCTACCTTTCATTTGCCCCTCCCTTAAATCCCCTTAAATCCCGACCGGAACCCCTTGTTCCCGTCAAACTGTGCCGCCGTCTCTATGGCAAAGGCCATTCCAAAACTTTTATTGGGATTTATTAGAGTTTTCTGCGACCTTAAACCCGCGGGTAGTCATCTTTTCGTACACGGACAACCCATTTAGGGTAGTCGCCGGGTGTGGCGTTTCCATACAAAAAAGCCCTGCCGAGACTTTAAATGGTCTCCGCAGGGCTTTTTTCCAGGGCCGGGGGTTTTTCAACCGCCGGGCGATTTTTTGTGAGGATTACTCCTCGTCTTCCGCCTCGACGGCGTCGCCGTCGCCGCCGGCAGCCACGGCCGTGCGGGTCTGGGTCTCGGGCACGTCAACGCCGCCGACGATTTCGGGGAAGTCTTCGAGGTCGCGCTCGCGGCTGACCTGGTCTATGGTCTCGTCGCGCTCGACCTTGACGTTGCGGTAGAACTCCATGCCCGTGCCGGCCGGAATCAGGCGGCCCATGATGACGTTCTCCTTCAGGCCGCGCAGGTAGTCCACGCGCCCCGAAATCGCCGCCTCAGTCAGCACGCGCGTAGTCTCCTGGAACGACGCGGCGGAGATGAACGAGTCGGTCGAGAGCGAAGCCTTCGTGATGCCGAGCAGGAGCGGCTCGGCCTGCGAGGGCTCGCCTCCCGTGTCGGCCACGCGCGCGTTCTCGTCGGCGAAGCGGAAGCGGTCCACCTGCTCGTCGAGGAGGAACTCTGTGTCGCCGACTTCCTTGATCTTCACCCAGCGCAGCATCTGGCGGACAATCACCTCGATGTGCTTGTCGTTGATGTTGACGCCTTGCAGGCGGTAGACCTCCTGAATCTCGTTGACGATGTACTCCTGCAAGCGGTTCATACCGAGCACGCGCAGGATGTCGTGCGGGTTCAGGGGGCCGTCCATCAGGGCCTCGCCGGCGCGGACGCGGTCTCCCTCCTGCACGTTGATGTGCGTGCCGCGCGGGATGTCGTACTCGCGCTCCTCGCCGTCGTTGCCCGTGATGATCAGCTTACGCTTGCCTTTCGCGATTGGCCCGAGCTTAACCGTGCCGTCGATCTCAGACATGATGGCCGTTTCCGACGGCTTGCGGGCCTCGAAGAGTTCGACGACGCGCGGCAGACCGCCCGTGATGTCCTTAGTCTTCGTGGTCTCGCGCGGAATCTTCGCGATGATGTCGCCGGGCTCCACCATGTCGCCGTCGCCGACCATCAGGTTGGCGCGCACCGGCATCTGGTAAGTCTTCAACACCTTGTTCGCGGCGTTGCGGATTTCCAGGCGCGGCTGCTTCTTCTCGTCGGGCGAGTCCTTGACGACCATGCGGGACTGGCCCGTCACTTCGTCAACCTCCTCGTCCACCGTCACACCTTCCTTCAAATCCTGGAACTTAATGTGGCCGGCCACTTCCGTCAGGATGGCGAAGGTGAACGGGTCCCACGTCGCCAGCATTTGGTCCTGGCGGACGCGCGCGCCGTCGGCGATGTGCAGGTGCGCGCCGTAGACTATCTGGTAACGAGCCACCTCGCGCCCGCGCTCGTCCATGATGGTCAGAGCGCCGTTGCGGTTCATGGCGATGATCTCGCCCTTGCGGTTCTTGACCGTCTGGAGTTCGACGTAACGAATCGTCCCGTCGACGCGCGCCTCATGCTTCGAGGACTCTTCCAGGCGGGCGGTTCCGCCGATGTGGAACGTGCGCATCGTGAGCTGCGTGCCGGGCTCGCCGATTGATTGGGCGGCGATGACGCCGACGGCCTCGCCTATGTCCACGGGGCGGCCCGTGGCGAGGTTGCGCCCGTAGCACTTGATGCAGCAGCCGCGGCGCGACTCGCAGGTCAGCACCGAACGGATGCGGACGCGCTGCACGCCGGAGCGCTGAATCTCGGCCGCGAGGTCTTCGTCAATCTCCTCGCCGATTTCGACTATGACGCGGCCCTCGACGGGATCAACCACGTCGTCGAGCGAGGTGCGCCCGACGATGCGATCGCGGAGGGATTCGATCTCCTCGCCGCCTTCGACAATCGCCGTCGCACTGATACCTCTGAGCGTGCCGCAGTCGGGCTCCGAAATAATCACGTCCTGCGCCACGTCCACCAGACGGCGGGTCAGGTAGCCCGAGTCGGCCGTCTTGAGCGCCGTATCGGCCAGACCTTTGCGCGCGCCGTGGGTCGAGATGAAGTACTGAAGGACGTTCAGCCCTTCGCGGAAGTTAGCGTGAATCGGCGTCTCGATGATTTCGCCCGAGGGGCGGGCCATCAGGCCGCGCATGCCCGCGAGCTGGCGAATCTGCTGCGCGGAGCCGCGAGCGCCCGAGTCCGACATGACGAGAATCGGGTTCAGCTCGTCCAGAGACTTCTCGCGCTCGTCCATCGCGCGGAACATCTCCTTCGCCACCTTATCGGTCACTTCCGACCAGATGGCGACGACCTTGTTGTAACGCTCGCCGTTCGTGATGACGCCGTCCAGGTACTGCTGCTCGACGTCAATGACATCACTCTCGGCCTTCGCGACCAGGGTCTTTTTCGACTCCGGCGTGACGAGGTCGTCAATGCCGATGCTGATGCCGGCCTTCGTCGCGTAGAGGAAGCCCAGATTCTTCAAGTCGTCGAGCATCTTGACCGTCATCTCGTGCCCCAAACGGATGTGGCAGTAGTTGACGATGGATTGCAGGCCCTTCTTCTTCAGCGTGCCGTTGACGAAGGGCAGGCCCTCCGGGATGGAGTCGTTGAAGATGACGCGGCCGACCGTCGTGTTGATGACGCGGCGGACGTTCTCCTGCACGGTGGCGCGCATCACGTCCTGCGTGTCGTGCTCCTGCGTCAGGTCGATCAGGTCGCCGGTGATGCGCAGCTTGATGGGCGTCTGCGTCGTCACCTCCTTGGCGTCGAGCGCGAGCAACACCTCTTCGAGCGAGGCGAAGACGCGGCCCTCGCCCTTCGCGCCCGGCTTGTCGCGCGTCAGGTAGTAGCAGCCGAGGACGATGTCCTGCGACGGCACGGCGATGGGCTGGCCGTTCGCGGGGCTCAGGATGTTGTTCGAGGCGAGCATCAGAACGGCCGCCTCGATCTGCGCCTCGGGCGAGAGCGGGATGTGCACGGCCATCTGGTCGCCGTCGAAGTCGGCGTTGAAGGCCGTGCAGACGAGCGGGTGAATCTTGATGGCCTTGCCCTCGACCAGCACCGGCTCGAACGCCTGGATGCCCAGACGGTGGAGCGTCGGCGCGCGGTTCAAAAGAACCGGGTGCTCGCGAATCACCTCTTCGAGGATGTCCCAGACCACGGGCTCCTGGCGCTCGACCATCTCGCGCGCCTGCTTGATGGTCGCGGCGTGCTGCTGCTTCTCAAGCTGGTTGTAGATGAACGGCTTGAACAATTCGAGCGCCATCTTCTTCGGCAACCCGCACTGGTGCAGCTTCAGCTCGGGGCCGACGACTATGACCGAGCGGCCCGAGTAGTCCACGCGCTTGCCGAGCAGGTTCTGGCGGAAGCGCCCCTGCTTGCCCTTGAGCGTCCCGGAAAGAGACTTGAGCGGGCGGTTGTTGACGCCCCTCAGCACGCGGCCGCGGCGGCCGTTATCGAAGAGCGCGTCCACAGCCTCTTGAAGCATGCGCTTCTCGTTGCGCACGATGACCTCGGGCGCGCGCAACTCCATGAGCTTCTTGAGACGGTTGTTGCGGTTGATGACGCGCCGGTAAAGGTCGTTGAGGTCCGACGTGGCGAAGCGCCCGCCGTCGAGCGGGACCAGGGGCCGCAGCTCGGGCGGGATGACCGGGATCACGTCGAGAATCATCCACTCGGGGCGGTTGCCCGACTTCAGGAAGCTCGTCGCGACCTTCAGGCGCTTGGAGAACTTCAGCTTCTTCTGCTGCGAAGTCTCCTCCTTCATGCGCGTGCGGAGTTCCGTCGCCAACTCCTCGACGTTGACCATCGTCAGCAGTTCCTTGATGGCCTCAGCGCCCATCTTCGCCACGAACTGGCCCGGATGGTCGCGCATCAGCTCGCGGTAACGCTCGTCCGTCAGAAGCTCGCGCTCCTTGACGGGGGCGTCGCCCGGATCGATGACGATGTACGACTCGAAGTAGAGAACCTTTTCGAGCTCGCGCAGCGGGATGTCCAGGAGGTGTCCGATGCGCGAGGGCAGGCCCTTGAAGAACCAGACGTGCGAGCAGGGCGAGGCCAAATCAATGTGGCCCAGGCGCTCGCGGCGCACCTTGGCCTGCGTGACTTCGACGCCGCACTTGTCGCAGATCACGCCGCGGTGCTTCATGCGCTTGTACTTGCCGCAGAGGCACTCCCAGTCGGCGACGGGCCCGAAGATGCGCGCGCAGAAGAGGCCGTCGCGCTCCGGCTTGAACGTCCTGTAGTTAATCGTCTCCGGCTTCGTCACCTCGCCGTGCGACCACTGGCGAATCTTTTCAGGCGAGGCGAGAGAAATCCGAATCGCTTCGAAATCCGGCGCAAGTTGCGTCTTTTGTTCTTGAAATCTGAACATCTTTTTCTCCGATTTTTGACTTCTGATTTTTGATTGCTGATTGGATAAGGGCTAAAGAGTTTCAGTCCCTGTCCAATCAACAATCGCAAATCAAAAATCGCAAATAACCTTTACTCCGTTGCCGTCCCGCCGACGAGAATCGCCTCGCCCGTGCCAGCGCCGTCTCCGTTGCCCGTGCCGTCGTCCTTGTTGATTAACTCGACGTCGAGGCAGAGCGACTGTAGCTCGCGGACCAGGACGTTGAAGGACTCGGGCAGGCCCGGATCGAAGTCGGCCTCGCCCTTGACGATGGCCTCGTAAATCTTCGAGCGCCCGGCCACGTCGTCCGACTTGGCCGTCAGGAGTTCCTGTAGGATGTGCGCCGCGCCGTAGGCTTCGAGCGCCCAGACCTCCATCTCGCCGAAGCGCTGGCCGCCGAACTGCGCCTTGCCGCCCAGGGGCTGCTGCGTGATTAAGCTGTACGGCCCGATGGAGCGCGCGTGAATCTTGTCGTCCACGAGGTGCGAGAGCTTCAGCATGTAGATGTAGCCCACCGTCACCTTCTGCTCGAAGGGTTCGCCCGTCAGGCCGTCGTAGAGCACGGTCTTGCCGGACTCGTTGACGATCTCGGGCAGGCCCTCTGTGCGCAGGTGGTCGCCGGCCTCCTTGAGCTTGATCTTGATCTCCTTCTCGGTCGCGCCGTCGAAGACAGGCGTGGCGAAGTGGAGACCGAGGACGCGCGCGGCCCAGCCGAGGTGCGTCTCAAGGATTTGGCCCACGTTCATGCGCGAGGGCACGCCGAGCGGGTTGAGGACGATTTCGACCGGCGTCCCGTCCGGCAGGTACGGCATGTCCTCCTCGGGGAGGATGCGCGCGATGACGCCCTTGTTGCCGTGGCGTCCGGCCATCTTGTCGCCGACCGAAAGCTTGCGCTTCATGGCGATGAAGACCTTGACCATCTTGATGACGCCGGGCGCGAGTTCGTCGCCCTGCCGCAGCTTCGCGATCTTCTCCTCGTAGATGTCGGAGAGAATCTTGATCTGCCGCTCGGTGCGCTCCTCGTACTCCTTAATCTCCGCCGCGATGTCCACGCGCGTCGAGGTCAGCTCGGCCTTGCGCAGCGCCTTCGGCTCGACGCCCATCAGCATCTCGCGCGTGATCGTCTCGCCCTTCGGGATGACGACCTCGCGGTTGACCGTCAGGTCTTTGGCGAGCTTGCGGCCCTCCAAAAGCTCGTAGATGCGCGCGTCGCGCTGCTCGCGCAGGATGCGGATTTCGTCTTCGAGGTCGCGCCGGAGGCGGTCCTCTTCCTCCTGCTCGATGGCCTGCGAGCGCTGGTCCTTCTCCTGCCCCTTGCGGGTGAAGACCTGCACGTCGACGACCGTGCCGTCGATGCCCGGAGGCGAGACGAGCGAGGCGTCCTTCACGTCGCCGGCCTTCTCGCCGAAGATGGCGCGGAGGAGTTTCTCCTCGGCAGTCAACTGCGTCTCGCCCTTCGGCGTGACCTTGCCGACGAGGATGGAGCCGGGCTTGACCTGAGCGCCGATGCGGATGATGCCGCTCTCGTCCAGATCGCGGAGCATGTTCTCGCCGACGTTCGGGATGTCGCGCGTGATCTCCTCTGGGCCGAGCTTCGTGTCGCGCGCCTCGATTTCCAACTCCTCGATGTGAATCGAGGTGTAGAAGTCGTCCTTGACGAGACGCTCGCTGACGAGAATCGCGTCCTCGAAGTTGTAACCGCGCCACGGCATGAAGGCGACGAGCACGTTGCGGCCCAAAGCCAACTCGCCCCTGTCCGTGCACGGGCCGTCGGCGATGACCTGCCCCTTGGCGACCCGCTCGCCGACGTGGACGATGGGCCTTTGGTTGATGCAGGTGTTCTGGTTCGACCGCTTGAACTTAATCAGCGTGTAGATGTCCGCGGTCACCTCGCGCGAGATCGTGCCGTCCACGTTGTGGTCGGCCTTGATGATGATGCGCTCACTGTCCACGTAGTCCACGATGCCGTCGCGGCGCGCGACGACGACCGCGCCGGAGTCCTGCGCCGTCACCTTCTCCATGCCCGTGCCGATGTACGGCGCTTCGGCGCGCAGAAGTGGCACACTCTGGCGCTGCATGTTCGAGCCCATCAGCGCGCGGTTCGCGTCGTCGTTCTCGAGGAACGGGATTAAGGACGCGGCGACGGAGACGAGTTGCTTGGGAGAAACGTCCACGAACACGATCTCCTCGCGGCGCGCGAGGATGAACTCGCCGGCCTTACGCGCGGCGTTGCGGTCGCTGACGATGTACCTGTTCTCGTCCAACTGAATGTTGGCCTGGCCGATGACGTGCTTGTCCTCTTCCCACGCCGTCAGATAGAACGGGAACGGCTCGGACTCGGCCCTGCGCCCGTCGGCCCCGACGCGCTTGTTCGCCTTCTCGACGTCCTCCTGCGGCACGTGGTCGCCCGGCCTGAACTTCGTGTCGCCGCCGTTGATGATCCTCACGTACTCTATGACGTGGCCGTCAACCACCTTGCGGTAGGGCGACTCGATGAAGCCGAACTCGTTGATGCGCGCGAAGCACGAGAGCGACGAGATGAGTCCGATGTTCGGACCTTCAGGCGTCTCAATCGGGCAGATGCGGCCGTAGTGCGTCGGGTGCACGTCGCGGACCTCGAAGCCCGCGCGCTCGCGCGACAGACCGCCCGGCCCCAGCGCCGAGAGCCTGCGCTTGTGCGTGATCTCCGAGAGCGGGTTCGTCTGGTCCATGAACTGCGACAACTGGCTCGACCCGAAGAACTCGCGCACCGCGGCCGTGACCGGCTTGGCGTTAATCAGGTCGCGCGGCATCGTCGTCTGCATTTCCTGGTGGATGGACATCTTCTCTTTGATGGCCCGCTCCATTCTTTCCAGACCGATGCGGAACTGATTTTCCAGGAGTTCGCCGACCGCGCGGACGCGGCGGTTGCCGAGGTGGTCTATGTCGTCCGCCTGGTACTCGGCCGGGTTCTTGCGCATCTTCAGGACGTAGCCGACGACTTCGACGAAGTCATGCGCCGAGAGCAAGGGGTCGTCAATCCGGTCGCGCTCGGGCTTGCCCATCTTGATGTTGAACTTCAGGCGGCCGACGCGCGAGAAGTCGAACTTGCGCGGGTCGAAGAACATGCCTTCGAGCAGGCGGTAGGCCGTCTGCACGGTCGGCGGGTCGCCCGGGCGCATCTTGCGGTAGATTTCCAGCAGCGCGTCCACGGGCTTCGTGATCACGTCCTTCTTCAAGGTCTGCGAGAGCACGGGGCCGAGGTCGTCGCGCTCGGGGAAGAAGATCGAGAAGCGCTCGATGCCGGCCTCCGCGATCTCCTGCAACTTGGCCGGCGTGATCTCGTTGTTCGCCTCCAGGATGACCTCGCCGGTCTCCGTGTTGACGATGTCCGAGAGCGAGTACGCGCCCTCGAACTGCGCGGTGTCGATCTCGACCTCGCGGACGTGCGCCTTGCGGAGCGTGTCCAGAGCCGAGCCCGTGACCTTCTTGCCCGCGCGCACGATCACGTCGCCGCGGCCCTTGATGTCGGCGTCGACCTTCATCCCCGTCAGGCTGGACGCGCCGGACTCCGGGATTTGGATGAAGAGGCGGCCCTGCTCGACGCGGACCTCATCCGCGACGTAGAAGGCGCGCAGCAGGTCTTCGTCCGAGAAGGAAGAGTTCTTGACGGCCTCTTCCAACTGCCCGTCCGTGTGGAACGACTTCGGGTCGAACCCGTCGCCGAGCCAGATGCCCAGGGCGCGCAGGAAAATGCTTGCCAAAAACTTGCGCTTGCCGACGCGCACGTACAGCAGGTTCTTCTGGTCGTACTCGAACTCGACCCACGAGCCGCGGTACGGAATCACCTTCGCCACGAAGAGCGGCCCGCGCTTGAAGAAGACGCCGGGCGAGCGGTGCAACTGCGAGACGATGACGCGCTCGGTGCCGTTGATGATGAAGGTCCCGTTGTCGGTCATCAGCGGGATTTCGCCGAAGAAGACCTCCTCCTCCTTGATGTCGCGGATGGAGAGCGTCTCGGTCTCCGCGTCCTTGTCGAAGACGGTCAGGCGGATTTTGACCTTGAGCGGCACGGAGTAGGACATGCCGCGCTCCTGGCACTCCTGCTGGTCGTGCTTGTGCTTGAGGCCGACGGGCTCGCCGCAGTTGTCGCAGAGCTGAGGCCGGACGGCGTTGAACGTGCCGCAATTGTGGCACAGCGTCTCGCCGGGCACGAGCGGGTCGACCTTGATGGTCGAAGCGCAGTTCTTGCAGTTGGCGCGCAGGTAGTTCAAGCCTTCGAGCCGGCCGCACTTGCACTGCCAGTTGCCTATCTGGAACTCGACGAAGTCGAGTGTGGCCGTCCCGCGGAAGTCCGAGATCGGGAAGACCGAGCGGAAGACGGCCTGTAGGCCCGTGTTCTCGCGCTCCTCGGGCAGGAGGTCCATCTGTAGAAAGCGGTTGTAAGACTCCCTCTGAATCTCAATCAGATTCGGGATGCGCACGGCCGTGGCGATTTTGGAAAAATCCTGACGCTCGGGAGCCTGGCTCGTGCGCCTTCCCGTCCCACCGAAAGCAGCTTGTAGCGGATTTGCAGACATCGGACACCTTTTATGAAGCGGTCGGCCGTCAGCAGCCGGCGACCAGCTCAAATGCGGATAAACCGTGCGAATATTCGGCGGCCCCCTCCAACCGGCCTGCTGAGAGCCGATTGGCCGGCCGCCGAAACCTTAGAAATGCCAAATCGCGGTCGGGGCGCACAATGCCCTGACCGCTTTAGAGCGAAAGCAGTTCGAACTATTAATCAAATTTTTAGGGGGCAACGCCAGCGCCTCAATACTCCCCCACCTTAAACGCTAACCAATAAGGCTGTCAAGCCGGCAGTGACGAGTGACGAGCAAAATGCTTTAACCCGTCACCCGTCACTCTTAACTCGTCACTGTCTTACTTGACCTCGACGGTCGCGCCCGCGTCGGCGAGCTTCTGCCGTATGGTCTCGGCCTCTTCCTTCGAGACGCCCTCTTTGACGGCCTTCGGGGCGGCCTCGACCAGGTCCTTGGCCTCCTTCAGGCCCAGCGCCGTGACCTCGCGGACGACCTTAATGACGTTGATCTTGTTGCCGCCGGCGGCCTGCAAGACCACGTCGAACTCGGTCTTCTCCTCGGCCGGAGCGGCCGCCTCAGCGCCGCCGCCGCCGCCCGCCGCCGGGGCCGCCGCGACCGCCGCCGCCGCGGCCGAAACGCCGAACGTCTCCTCCAGCTCCTTGACGAGCTGCGAGGCTTCCAGAAGGGTCATGCCCTTCAGATACTCGATCACATCTTCACGTGTAGCTGCCATGATAACTTTCCAATCCTCCTCAAAAGGGTTCTAGTGTGCTTGTTGTTAGTTGTTCGCAAGCCGAAGAACCCACGGGACACTTTTTTCGCCTGTTGCATCCAGGCTCGAAAGGCGTCCGAGCCGAAAAGAACGATCTGACATATCGCCCCGCTCGTTTTCCGCGTCCGGCCACTGTTAAATTTTTGATTTTAGATTTTTGATTTGCGATTGGGTCAGGAATGAAAGCGCTTCACCCTCTCCCAATCAAAAATCCAAAATCAAAAATCGAAATCCTACGAGGCGGCTTCCCCGCCGCCCTTCTGTTCGCCGATCTGCCTGACGACGATTGCCAGGTTGCGCGGGACGGCCGAAAGCACCGTCACGAGGCGCTGCGCCTGGCAGTTAATCAGGAACATGATCTTCGAGATCAACTCTTCCTTCGACGGCAGGCTGGCGATGGCTTCCACGTCGCCCAGGGCCACGACCCTGCCCTCGACCACGCCGACCTTGAACTTGAACACGTCCGGGTTGGCCTTCGTGAACTTCGAAATCGCCTTCGACAGGTTCACCGGGTCGCCCTCGCTCGTGGCAATCGCCGTCACGCCCTTGAAGTGCTCGGCGGCCTGCTCGAACGGCGTCCCCACGGAGGCTTTGCGCGCCAAGGTGTTCTTGACGACTTCGTAACGCACGCCCGCCTCGCGCAGTTGGTTCCTCAGCTCCTGGTCTTTCGAGACCGTCATCTTGTCGAAGCCGACGATCATCGCGGCCTGCGCCTTCTGAAACTGCTCAGTGAGGGCGTTCAAGTCCTGCTGTTTTTGCTCTCTAGTCTTCATTGCTTTCTCCCACGCTCCTCACTTATCTGGCGTAAGCCGTCTCGTCCAGGAGCACGCCCGGACTCATCGTCGCCGCCAGGTTCACCTTCTTGACGTACTTGCCTTTGGCCGTCGAGGGCTTGGCCTTGACGACCGCGTCCAGGAGCACGCGCGCGTTGCCCAGAATCTTGTCCGACTCGAACGAGACCTTGCCGACGGGGACGTGAATCACGCCCGTCTTGTCCACGCGGTACTCGACCTTACCGGCCTTCGTCTCCGTCACGGCCGTCTTCACGTCGAACGTCACCGTCCCCGTCTTCGGGTTCGGCATCAGCCCGCGCGGCCCCAGAATCTTTCCGAGTTGGCCCACGGAGCGCATCATGTCGGGCGTGGCGATGACGGCGTCGAATTCGAGCCAGCCGCCCTTGATGCGGTCGACCATCTCCTCGCCGCCGACGAAATCCGCGCCCGCCTCCTCGGCCTCGCGCTGCTTGTCGCCCTGCGCGATGACGAGTACGGTTTTGGATTTGCCCAGACCGTGCGGCAGAACCACTGTGCCGCGGACCAATTGGTCGGCCTTGCGCGGGTCGACCCCGAGCCACATCGTCAACTCGACCGTCTCGTCGAACTTCGCGAAGGCAATCTCCTTGACCTTCGCCACGCCGTCTTCGAGCGTGTACTTGCGCCCGGCCTCAATCTTCTCCTCGGCCGCGCGGTACTTCTTTCCGTGCTTTTTCAACTTCTCATCCTCCGAGGTGCGAACGGGATTTTAGATTTGCGATTTTTGATTTGCGATTTAGCAAACCAGGCCCCGCGCCTCTCTCGTCCCTCCCTCTTTACTGATTTTCAGACCTGCCATCCTTGACTTCAAATCAAAAATCGCAAACCTAAAATCAAAGATTTACTCTATCGTGAGCCCCATGTTCTTGGCCGTGCCCTCGATGGTCTTGACGGCCGACTCCAGACTCGTCGTGTTCAGGTCGGGCATCTTGGTTTTGGCGATCTCCTCGATTTTGGCCCTGGAAATCGTCCCGACCTTTTCGCGGTTCGGCTTGCCCGAGCCCTTCGGAATCCCCGCTGCCTTCTTCAGGAGGTCGGCCGCGGGCGGCGTCTTCGTCTCGAACGTGAAGGAGCGGTCGGCGTAGACCGTGATGACGACCGGAATCTTCAGGTCCGGGTCCATCTGCGCGGTCTTCGCGTTGAAGGCCTTGCAGAACTCCATGATGTTGACGCCGTGCTGACCGAGCGCCGGGCCAATCGGCGGGGCCGGGTTGGCCTTGCCCGCCGGAACCTGTAGCTTGATGTAACCTGTAATCTTCTTTGCCATGATTATTACTCTGATTTGAAATCTGAAATTTCAAACCTCAAATTAAAATTACTCTTCCTCCGCAAAGGTAACCTTCTCGACATCCAGGAAGTTCAACTCCACGGGGGTCGAGCGGCCGAAGATGGTGACCGTCACCTTCAGGGTCGACTTGTCCTCGTTGACCTCTTCGACCTTGCCGGTGAAGCTGGCGAACGGGCCAGATTTGATGCGCACGGTCTCGCCCGCGGCGTAAGAGAACTTCGGCTTCGGCTTCTCGGCCGCCTCCGTCACGTTGTGCACGATCTGGTTGACTTCCTGCTCGGTCAGAGGGGTCGGGTTCTGCCCGCCGACGAAGCCCGTCACCTTCGGCGTCGACTTGATCGCGTGAAAGACGTTGTCGGGGATGTGGCCCCGCTCGTCACACTCTATCTCGACCAGCACGTAGCCCGGGTAGAACATGCGCGAGGACTCGACGCGCTTGTTGCCGCGCATCTCGACGACCGTCTCGGTCGGGACGAGCACTTCCGTGATCTCGTCCTGCAAGTCCGTGTCGCGGATGCGCGCCTTCAGGCTGTCACGGACTTTCTTCTCGTGGCCCGAGTAAGTGTGAAGTATGTACCACTGCTTCATGCAAGAAACCCCTTACGTCTCGCGTCAGGCCAGCCCGACCAGCGACAGCAGCCAGCCGCCGAAGCGGCCCAACTGGACAATCGCCTGGTCAACGCCCCACAGGTAAACGGCGAAGAAGATGACCGCGACGACCGTGATGATCGTCGTGTTCTTGACCTCGCGCAGCGTGGGCCACGAGACGCGCTTCATCTCGGCGCGCACGTCGCGGAAGAACTGCGCGGTGCGCGTAAAGAAGCCCGCGCGCGGCCCCGACAAGTCCCGCTCGCGCCGCACGCCCTTGCCCTCCACGCCCTCGCCGAAACGCGCGGCGCGCGGCGCGGGCGCGCCGGGCGGCACGTCGGCCGAACTCAAACGCCCCGGCGGCGGTTCCGCCAGCGGCAGTTCATCCGAGTCTTCTTTATCAGCCATATGCTTGTCGGCTCTCTCGGCTTTCTTCGACACCAACTATTCCTTATCTAACGAACCTTCAGATTCGAAAGGTGGCAGGGGTACCAGGATTCGAACCCGGACTTTCGGTTTTGGAGACCGACGTGCTAACCGTTGACACTATACCCCTAGAGAAATGGTGAGTGCGGAACGATGAATTAAGACTGTCTTCCATTCATCATCCATCATTGCGCATTCATCATTTCGTCTCTTTGTGCCCCGTGTGCTTGCGGCAGCGGCGGCAGAACTTGCTGAACTCGAGGCGCTCAGGCGTCGTCTTCTTATTCTTCGTCGTCGTGTAATTACGACTCTTGCATTCCGTGCACTGAAGCACAATGTTATCGCGCGGCATAATTCAATCCTTTATTAAAACTGCTCGAAGGCCACGGCGCAGTCGAGTCAAAGGCTATTCGATGACCTCGGAGACTGTGCCTGCGCCGACGGTTCTGCCGCCCTCGCGGATGGCGAACCTCAGCCCCTTCTCCATGGCGATGGGCGCGATCAGCTCGATCTCCATCGCCACGTTGTCGCCCGGCATGACCATCTCGACCCCCTCCGGCAGGTGCGCCACCCCCGTCACGTCCGTCGTGCGGAAGTAGAACTGCGGCCGGTAGCCCGTGAAGAACGGCGTGTGGCGGCCCCCCTCCTCCTTGGTCAGGACGTAGGCCTCGGCCTTGAACTTCGTGTGCGGCGTGATCGAGCCCGGCTTGCTGATGACCTGCCCGCGCTCGATGTCCTTGCGCTCCACGCCCCGCAGCAGCAGCCCGACGTTGTCGCCGGCCACGCCCTCGTCCAGAAGCTTCTTGAACATCTCGACCCCCGTGCAGACGGTCGTGCGCGTGGGCCGGATGCCGACGATCTCCACCTGCTCGTTGACCTTCACCCGGCCCCTCTCGACCCGGCCCGTCGCCACCGTCCCGCGCCCCTGGATGGTGAAGATGTCCTCGACCGGCATCAGGAACGGCTTCTCCACGTCCCGCTCCGGCGTCGGGATGTAGGAGTCCACGGCCGCCATCAGCTCCTCCACGGTCCGCTCCCACTTCTCGTCGCCCTCGAGCGCCTTCAGCGCCGACCCCTTGATGACGGGGATGTCGTCGCCGGGGAACTCGTACTGCGAGAGCAGCTCCCTGACTTCCAGCTCCACCAGCTCCAAAAGCTCCTCGTCGTCCACCGCGTCCGCCTTGTTCATGAAGACGACCATCGCGGGCACGCCCACCTGGCGGGCCAGCAGGATGTGCTCCCTGGTCTGCGGCATCGGCCCGTCCGTGGCCGCCACCACCAGGATCGCCCCGTCCATCTGCGCCGCCCCCGTGATCATGTTCTTGACGTAGTCGGCGTGGCCCGGGCAGTCGACGTGCGCGTAGTGCCGGTTCTTGGTCTCGTACTCGACGTGCGCCGTCGCGATCGTGATCCCGCGGGCCTTCTCCTCCGGCGCGTTGTCGATGGAGTCGAAGGCGCGGACCGTGATCTTCGGGTTGTTCTTCGCCAGGACTTTCGTGATCGCCGCCGTCAAAGTCGTCTTCCCGTGGTCCACGTGCCCGATCGTCCCGATGTTCACGTGCGGCTTCGACCGGTCAAACTTTTCTTTTGACATTCCGAGATGTCCTTCTTCTTAGTCTGAAATTTCAATCCATTGGCGTCGCGAATGGAGCCCGAGATGGGATTTGAACCCATGACCTCCTCCTTACCAAGGAGGCGCTCTACCCCTGAGCTACTCGGGCCTGCCGGGCCGCCAAACCTTCAAAAAACTGGAGCGGGAGACGAGGCTCGAACTCGCGACCCTCAGCTTGGAAGGCTGATGCTCTACCAACTGAGCTACTCCCGCCTGTCAAGGGCGGAGGGACGAGGGATGAGGGATGAATAATCGAACTCATCCCTCATCCCTCATCCTTCATCCCTCGCCTGGTGCAGGGGGTAGGATTCGAACCTACGTAGGGCGTGAGCCCGCCGGGTTTACAGCCCGGTGCCATTAACCACTCGACCACCCCTGCGCGTCTTGTCAAACTCAGCCTGGAGCCGGTGGAGGGATTTGAACCCCCGACCCGCAGTTTACAAAACTGCCGCTCTACCCCTGAGCTACACCGGCCTGCTATAGACACATTAATGCCTCATCCGGCAAAACTCGGATACTACCAACTGCCTTGCTAAAACGCAAGCCGAGACGCACTTCGACCCTTAAAACGTCCCGTGTTCAACAACGGCCAAAGAAAGATGTTGACCTCCCGGCGCGCGCCACGTTAGGATTGAGGTGCCCTTTGGGAGGCATAAAGCCTTGTGCCTGCCCGCTAATTTTGAGACTTCCGCGCTTCACACCCGCTGCTGATTTCGGGGCCTTCCGGGCTCCCGTTAACAGACAAGCCATTCGGCCTGACATACACTTTCAAGGAGAACTTCAGTCGTGCGTATCAGTCATCTTCTCTCCAGAAGCCTCTCGGCGCTCTTTCTGATGTGCGCCTCGACCCTAACGGTCTGCGCGCAGACGGCCAATGACCAGGCCGCGGCCCCCGCCCCTACGCCCGCGGTCGTGATGATGCAGGAGAGGCCGGCCCCGACAGTCGCGGGCCGCACGGACCTTTACTGCGCGGGCTACGTGCAGTACGCGCCCGCGCCCGTCAGCCCGGAGATCGTCGGCGGCGAGCAGGAGCAGGAGCAGCGCGTCTACGCCGAGGGCGATCTGGTCTTCATCAACGCGGGCTCCGAGCAGGGCGTGCGCGTCGGGCAGGAGTACCAGGTCGTGCGCCCGCGCGGCCGCATGACCTCGAAGTTCACGACCAAGAAAGGCTGGCTCGGCGTCTTCATGCTGGAACTGGGCCAACTGCGCGTCGTCAACGTCAAGGAGCGCGTCTCGGTCGCGCTCATCACCAACTCGTGCGAGACGATTCTCCTGGGCGACCTGCTGCGCCAGCCCAACAACCGCGTCGCGCCCGTTGAGCGCCCGGAAGTGGTGCTGGACCGCTTCGCGGAGCCGACGGGCAAGCAGCGCGGGCGCATCATCATGGCGCGCGACATGCGCGAGGCCGTCTCCAGAAGCCAGGTCGTTTACATAGACCTCGGCGCGGAGGACAACGTCAAGGCCGGGGACTACCTGACCATCTACCGGCCCGCGGGCACTGGCAACCTCGTGAGCGTCGAGAACGAGGAGATCGCCATCGCGCGTAGCAGCGGCTTCGGGAGCGAGCGCTACGACGGCGGCAAGTTCTCTAGCCAGTCGCAGCGCACCAAAGATTACAGCAACACGGAGGGCGTCTTCTTCAAGAACGAGGCGGTCACGACGCGCGAGATCAAGCGCCGCCGCCCGCCCGTCCCGCGCAAGGTCGTCGGCGAGATGGTCATCCTCAACGTGCAGACGCGCACCGCCACCGCCATCATCACCCGCGTCGCGCAGGAGATTCACACGGGCGACTTCGTAGAAGTTCAATAGTAAAAAGTAGAAGCCGGAAGGCAGAAGTCAGGGGTCGGGAGAAAGGCACAGCTTTTCTCCCGACCCCTGACTTCTTCTTAGCCGATGGAAACTTTGTCGCTCTGCTTGGAGCGGCCCGACTTGATCACGTCGGCCACGCGGCTGCGCCTCTTCCTTTCGGCGATTGCGCGGCGCTCGACCACCGCCAGGTAGAAGTTGCGGAAGTAGTCGTACATGGAGTAGCAGGCGGAGATGACCACGATCCAGAGCATCGCGCGCCCGGCCGAGTAGAGCAGCACCTGCAAGTCCGTGACGGTCATCTTCCCCTGCCCGAAGAGGTGGTGCAGGGCGTCGCGCAGTTCTGGCACAGTCCAGAACTGTATCGCGGGGAAGGCGTCGCCGAAGTTCGCCACCGGCGGGTGGCCCGAGACGCTTGAGACGATGAGCAGCGAGACGGCCACGACCTGCGAGAGCATCTTGAACTTGCCCATCTTCGAGGCTTCGATCACGACGCCCTCGGTCGCGGCAATCGAGCGCAGGCCCGAGACGGCGAACTCGCGCCCGACGATAATCACCACGGCCCAGGCCGGCGCGAGCCTGTTCTCGACGAGCGAGATCAGCGCGGCCGAGATGAGCAGTTTGTCCGCAATCGGGTCGAGGAGTTTGCCGAGGCGCGAGACCTGGCGGCGGCGGCGCGCGAAGAAGCCGTCGAAGTAGTCCGTGATGGAGGCCACCAGAAAAATCGAGACGCCGAGGATGTGGCGCGGGACGCCGAACTTTTCCGAGAACGGCGTGAGCAGGACGACGACCAGGAGCGGGACGATGAAGATGCGCGATAACGTCAGTGTGTTGGGAAGAGAAAATATATTCACGCCCGCTCCAAAGCCCCTCGAAGTGTCTCAGCCGGAAATGCCCTGAAAACCCATTGGAAAATCAGTGTAGGACTCGCCCGCGAAGCCTGTCAAGAATAGTGGGCAGCGGGCAGCGGGCAGCGGGCAGTAAAGCCCGCGTAGTGTCCTGAACCTTAATCCTCAAGTTTCAACCCGGCCAAACCTCGACTACTGCCAACTGCCCGCTGCCTGCTGCCCACTGCCGTTGCTTGCCCGTTGCCTCTTGCTCGGCTACAATCAGAGGTTCTGTGCCACCGGATTCTCCCGTCTATCTGGGGCGCACTCTGTTTTCAAAGCACCATGGCAATTGATCGCATCACAGTGCGCGGGGCGCGCCAGCATAATCTCAAGAACATCAACGTAGAGATTCCGCGCGACCGGCTGACGGTCATCACGGGGCTGTCGGGTTCGGGCAAGTCCTCGCTCGCCTTCGACACCATCTACGCCGAGGGGCAGCGCCGCTACGTCGAGTCGCTCTCGGCCTACGCGCGCCAGTTTCTGGATCAGCTCGAAAAGCCGGACGTGGACTCCGTGGACGGCCTCTCGCCCGCCATCTCCATCGAGCAGAAGACGACTTCGCGCAGCCCGCGCTCGACCGTCGGCACTGTGACCGAGGTTTACGACTACCTGCGCCTGCTCTTCTCCTCCGTAGGGCAGCCGCACTGCCACATCTGCGGCGCGCCGATCACGCGCCAGTCCGTCGAGCAGATCGTGCAGAGCGTTCTGGCCCTGCCGGAAGGCGAGCGCGTGATGGTTCTCGCGCCAATCGTGCGCGGCCGCAAGGGCGAGTTCAAGAAGGAGCTTGAGAAACTCGCCAAGGAAGGTTTCCTGCGCGCGCGGGTTGACGGCGAGCTGCTCTCGCTCGACGAAGAGATCAAGCTCGACAAGCGGCGCAACCACACGATAGAGGCCGTCGTTGACCGCCTGCTCATCAAGCCCGGCATCAACGACCGGCTTTCGGAATCAGTCCGCACGGCGCTCAAGCTGACGGGCGGCGCGGTCCTCATCTCGGTCGTGGACGGCGAGGAGAAGCTCTACTCGGAGCGGATGGCCTGCGTCAACTGCGGCATCAACGTGCCCCCTCTGGAGCCGCGCTCGTTCTCCTTCAACTCGGCCTACGGCGCGTGCAAGCGCTGCCACGGTCTTGGCACAGTTTTAGAAGTCGACCCGGTCAAGATCGTCACCGACGCGACCGTCCCCGCGGACAAGCAGGAGTTCATCGGCGCGGCCGACAAGCAGGGCTCCGCCTACCTGCGGAGCGCGCTGCTGGCGGTCGTCAAACATTTCGAGGCGGACCCGCGCGCTCCCTTCGCGGACCTCCCGCAGGCGGCCCAGACCGCTTTCTTCTACGGCGTCAGCGGCCAACTCACTTTCCGCCAGGGCGCGTACACTTACCAGAGCGACTGGAAGGGCGCTGTGCGCTGGCTGCGCGAGCGCCTGAACGAAGCGCCGTCGGAGAAAGTGCGCCTGGCAATCGAAGAGCTGGTGTCGCCCGTGACCTGTCCCGATTGCGAGGGCAAGCGGCTGCAACCGGAGTCGCTCGCCGTGCGTCTGGGCGGGCGCGGCATCGCGGACTACACGGCGCTGCCCATCGAAGAGGCCGTCGCCGCTTTCGACCGCATCAAGCTCAGCGAGCGCGAGGAGCAGATAGCGGGCCTCGTCCTGCGCGAGGTCAAGGACCGCTTGCGCTTCCTCGAAACCGTGGGCCTCGGCTACCTGACACTCGACCGGCCCTCGGCCACGCTCTCGGGCGGCGAGGGCCAGCGCATACGCCTCGCCACGCAGATCGGCTCGCAGTTGCGCGGCGTGCTCTACGTCCTTGACGAGCCTTCAATCGGCCTGCACCCGCGCGACAATCAAAAACTGTTGGAGACGCTGTGCCAGCTCCGCGACCTGGGCAACACGGTGCTCGTGGTCGAGCACGACGAGGAGACCATCCGGCGCGCCGACTACGTCGTCGATCTTGGCCCAGGCGCTGGCGCGCACGGGGGCTTAATGGTCGCGGCCGGGACGCCCGAGGAAGTCTCTTGTAACCCCGAGTCGGTGACGGGCCTATACATCTGCGGGGCGCGCGAGATCGGCGTGCCCGAGAAGCGCCGCGCGCCGAACGGCAAGGCCATCACCGTGCACGGCGCGCGCCACAACAACCTGAAGGACATCGACGTCACGTTCCCGCTCGGCCTGCTGACGGTCGTGACGGGCGTCTCGGGCTCGGGCAAGTCAACCCTGGTTGACGACATACTCTACCGCGCGCTCGCGCGCCACCTCTACGGGTCGCTCGCCGAGCCGGGCCAGTTCTCTTCCATCGAAGGGCTCGAACACGTTGACAAGGTGATCGAGATAGACCAGTCGCCCATCGGGCGCACCCCGCGCTCGAACCCCGCGACCTACACTGGCCTGTTCACGCCGATTCGCGAGCTTTACGCCATGCTGCCGGAATCGCGCGAGCGCGGCTACAAGCCCGGCCGCTTCTCCTTCAACGTCAAGGGCGGGCGCTGCGAGGCGTGCGAGGGCGACGGGATGAAGCGCATCGAGATGAACTTCCTGCCGGACGTGTACGTGCTCTGCGACGTGTGCCGCGGCGCGCGCTACAACCGCGAGACGCTCTCGGTCAAGTACAAGGGCAAGTCCATCGCGGAGCTGCTGGACACGACGGTCGAGGAGGCGCTGCCGATCCTCGAAAACATCCCGCAGATTAAGCAGAAGCTACAGACGCTCCTCGACGTTGGCCTGGGCTACATCAAACTGGGCCAGTCCGCCACGACGCTCTCCGGCGGCGAGGCCCAGCGCATCAAGCTCGCCAAAGAACTTTCCAAGCGCGCTACGGGGCGCACCATCTACATCCTGGACGAGCCGACCACGGGCCTCCACTTCGCGGACGTGCACAAACTCCTCGACGTGCTCCAGCGCCTGGTCTCACTCGGCAACAGCGTCATCGTCATCGAGCACAACCTCGACGTCATCAAGTCCGCAGACTACGTCGTGGACCTCGGCCCAGAGGGCGGCGTGCACGGCGGCCGCCTCGTCGCCGCCGGCACGCCCGAAGAGATCGCCCGCGCCCGCCGCTCCCACACCGGCCACGCCCTGCGCCCGCTCCTCAACGGCCACCACGCCGCCCACCGCAACGGCAACGGCTCAGGCCGCCGCGAGCGGTCCAAGAAAATCGCGTGATATACTCCCAAGCGTGGCTTTAACCAAACTCGCATCGAACAATTGGAGGCTAGCTTGAATTATCCCCTGCAAATCAACTTCAAGATTCTAGCAATCGCGCAGCAGTTGTCGCTGACGGAGGCGACGGGCAACCTCATCTTTTACGTCAAGCAGAAGGCTTTCAAGCTGAAGGAGGCCGTCACGGTCTTCGCCGACGAGGCGATGACGCGCCCCTGGTTCACCATCAACGCCGACAGGGCCATAGACTTCAGGGCCAACTACACGTTCACGGACCTGAGCGGACGCCCCTTCGGCTCCATGCGGCGGCTCGGGAAGAAGTCACTCTGGAAGGCCAGCTACGAAATCTTCGACGGCTATCAGCCCAACCCCGTGGGGATCATCCGGGAGGAGAACCCCTGGGCCAAAGTGTTCGACGCCGTGCTCGGCGAGATACCAATCCTCGGCGTCTTCACGGGCTACCTGTTCCACCCCTCTTACCTGATCACGCGCCCGGACGGGATGCCTTACCTGCGCCTCAAGAAACAGCCCTCGTTCGTCGGGCGCAAGTTCACCATAGATAAATTGGCACACCTGGATCAGACGGAGGAGCTGCGCCTCCTGCTCGGCGTCATGATGATGGTGCTCCTGGAGCGCGCGCGCGGGTAGGGGTTTCATCACTCTCTCTCCCCGACGGGACGGGGCGGGAAAGGAGAGGCCGCAGGCTGTGTCCATTTACGACGACGACGTGCGCCCGCTCGGCCTGGACGGCGTGAGCACCTACCCGCTCGCGTCGCGGCCGAGCAAAGTCACCGTCGAGGATTTCGCCAGGCCCGTCGGGGAAGAAGCGTCGCTCGCGGATTTTCTGGACTCGCTGCCGGACATCCTGGCCGCGCGCAGCCTGCGCGAACTCGCGGCCCGCGTCAGGCGAGCGCGCGAGCTTCGTAAGCCTGTCATCTGGGGGCTCGGCGGCCACGTCGTCAAGACAGGGATGTCGCCCGTCATCATTGACCTCATGCGGCGCGGGTTCGTGAGCGCCGTCGCGGTCAACGGCTCCGTGCTCGTGCACGACGCGGAGATCGCCATGGTCGGCTCGACTTCGGAGGACGTTGACGCCACGCTCGGCGCGGGCGCGTTCGGCGGGGCCGACGAGACCGGAAGGCTTTTGAACGCCGCCGCGCGCGAAGGGATGCAAGGCGGCACGGGACTCGGCGAAGCTCTGGGCCGCCTCTTGATCGAGCGCGACCCGCCGCACAAAGAGTTCTCGCTGCTCTGCGCGGCCTACGAGGCGCGCGTCCCCTTCACCGCCCACGTCACCGTCGGCGCGGACATAGCGCATTTTCACCCCGCAGCGGACGGCGCAGCTTTGGGCCAGACGACGCACACGGACTTCCGCCTGCTGGCGGAGATGGTCAGGCGCATGGACGGCGGCGGCGTCTACCTGAACGTAGGCTCGGCCGTCGTCCTCCCCGAAATCTTTCTCAAGGCCGTCACGCTCGTCCGCAACCTCGGACACGCCTTGACGGACATCACGACCGCCAACCTGGACTTCATTCAATCCTACCGCCCGCTGACGAACGTCGTCCGCCGCCCCGTCGCGGACGGCGCGGGCCAGGGCTACTCCATCACCGGTCACCACGAACTCACCATCCCGCTCCTCGCCGCCTGCATCCTCCGCGGCGAGCAGCCCGGCTGACCTCTTACCGCACTTCTCCCATCGATTCAAACTTCACTGTTGACACCCAGACAATTACCCGTTTATACTCCTCCCATGAAAATGAAATCCATTTTCAATTAGCAAGAAAAGAAATTTAAGCTCTTCAAATTTCGAACTACTCTTTGCGGTCTTGGTAAAGACTGAGAGGCTCACGGCGGACTTTTGGCGAAGCGGCGCGTGAACCTCTCTCTGCTGATAACCCGTTCGGGCTGGCAGCGGCGTCTATTGTAGGCGTGCCAGCCGCGACTTTCAATGGATCAGAAAATGTCCGACACAGCTTCACGGCGCGGGACTCGCGCTCTCTTCAAAGCTCTGCTCCCGTCGCTAGCCGCGACTCTCTCAACTGAGGCGAAGATCACAGCCCGAAAAAATCGGAAGAAGTGCAAGAAGAGATCGCGCCGCGGCCCCAGGCATTGGGTGGTGGCAATCGGCACGGTGGGCGTCCTCGTGGCCTACACGGTCGGCGAAAGCCGCGCGGTGAGGCTCGCGTACGCGCAGGGGGTTCGCGGCACTCCGGCGGCTGTTCGCCTCCAAAATCAAGAGCAGCAAATCCGCTTCGACATTGCGCCCGACACTCTCGGCACAGTGCTGGCAGCCTTTCAAACCGCGACCGGGTTGCAGGTCTCAGTCTCCAACGACGCGATTCTCAACATCTCTTCCCCGGGCGTCTCCGGCCTTTACACGACCGAACAGGCGCTCAAGCAGCTCCTGGCGGGCACGGGCGTCAGCTACAACTTGACGACTCCAAAGACCGTGACGCTGGAGATACAGGCGCAGTCCGGGTCGGTCGAGGTGAGGGACGAGTCAGGGCGTATCTCGTCGCCGAAATACACGGAGCCTTTGCGCGACATCCCGCAGACGGTCACGGTCATTCCCAGAGAACTGATCGAGGAGCAAGGCGCGACGACGTTGCGCGACGTGTTGCGTAACGTCCCCGGCCTGACCATGACGGCGGGCGAAGGCGGCACGCCCGCGGGCGACAACCTGACGCTGCGCGGCTTCAGCGCGCGCAACGACGTGTTCGTCGACGGCGTGCGCGACATCAGCCCGCAGTCCCGCGACCCCTTCAACCTGGACTCGGTCGAGGTGATCAAGGGTCCGTCGTCGGCCATCAGCGGGCGCGGCTCGACGGGCGGCATAATTAATCTGGTCAGCAAGTCGCCGAGCCTTACGCGCCTTTACAGCGGCACGCTCAGCCTCGGCACGGACAGGACCAAGCGCGCCACCGCCGACGTCAACCTGCCGCTCTCCGACAGCGTGGCCTTCCGCCTCAACTTATTGGCCCACGATTCAGGCGTGGCCGGGCGCGACGTAGTGGAGAACGAGCGGTGGGGCGTCGCCCCGTCTCTCGCGCTCGGGCTCGGCACGCCGACGCGCTACACCTTCAGTTTCTACAAGCTCAAGCAGAACAACATCTCCGACTACGGCGTCCCCTGGGTCCCGGCGACCAACAACGTGCTCGTGGCTTACCGCGACCGCCCCGCCCCGGTCCCGCGCAACACTTTCTACGGCCTCAAGAACAGAGACTTCGAGAAACTGAACGCGGACATCTTCACTTTCAGGTTCGAGCACAATTTCAACGATAACTTTTCGCTGCGCAACCAGGTGCGCTACGGGCGCTCGACGCGCGACTCCATCGCCACGCCGCCGCGGTTCGCCAACAACAACTCGACCGTTATTAATCGCGAATTGAGGTCCTGGATCACGGAAGACGGAATTTGGGACAACCAGACGGACCTGACCGCGAAGTTCCAGACCGGCAAGGTCGGACACTCTGTGGCCGCCGGGCTGGAACTCGCGCGCGAAAACAATGTTCGCCACCTGCGCACCGCCGCGAACATGCAGACGACGCTGCTCGACCCGAACCCGAACGACGTCTTCACGGGCGCGATCACGACGAGTCCCATCGTCGGGGACGTGACGGGGAAATCGCTGGCACTCTACCTCTTCGACACGGTTAAGTTCGACGACCATTGGGAACTGACCGGCGGGCTGCGCTGGGACTACTTCGGCGTGGACGGCGTCGACACCACCAACCTCCCCGTCTCAAGGATTGACAGGATGCTCAGCGGGAGGCTCGGCCTGGTCTACAAGCCGGCGGAGCGCGGCAGCATTTATGCCTCCGTCGCGACCTCGCTCAACCCGTCCCTGGAGGGACTCTCTTACTCGGTCGCCAACGTCCGAATTGACCCGGAGAAGACGCGCACGTACGAAGTCGGCAGTAAGTGGGATTTGCTGGGGGCGCGGCTGAGTCTTGCCGGGGCGCTGTTTCGCGTCGAAAAGAGCAACGCGCGAACGCCCGGGCTTCTTCCGGGCGACCCGCCGCAGGTGCTCGACGGCGAACAACGCGTGGACGGCGTCGAGCTGAGCGTCACGGGCAACGTCACACGCAACCTGTCCGTCTTCGCCGGCTACTCGCTGCTCGCGAGCGAGATCGTCAAATCGAACACGCCGGCCGAGGTCGGGAAAAGAATCCAGAACACGCCGCGCAATTCGTTCAACCTCTGGACGACCTACAGGCTCGGGAGACTCGAACTCGGCGGCGGCGCGCGTTTCACGGACCGCCGCTTCGGCAATAACATCAACACTAGAATTGTCGGGCGCTACTGGCTGTTGGACGCGATGGCCTCGTACCCGCTCTCCGAACACGTTGACCTCAGACTCAATCTCTACAACCTGACCGACGAGTATTACTTCGACCGCCTGGGCGGCGGGCACCTGGTGCCGGGGCCAGGCCGGTCTGCGATGTTGGGCGCGGGCTTCCGTTTTTAAGTCAGGGCCGAGAGTCGTCACGCCGAAAGAGAGCGCGCGAAGAGTAAGGCGAAAAGTGTGAGAGGAAAATGCTGCTCCAAATTCCCGACCTGCTGACGGCCGACGAGCTGGCGAAGTGCAGACAGTTGCTGGAGCAATCCGAATGGGTTGACGGGCGTGTCACCGCCGGGCACCAGTCGGCGCAGGCCAAAGACAACATGCAACTGCCGGAGGACCACCCGGCGGCGCGCGAGATGGGCGAGGTGATTCTCGACGCGCTCCAGCGGAGCCAGTTGTTCATGGCCGCCGCGCTGCCGCTGAAAGTCTTTCCGCCGCTGTTCAATCGCTATCAGGGCGGCCAGTCTTTCGGCACACACGTTGACAACGCCGTCCGCCAGGTGCCGGGCACGCCTCACCGCGTCCGCACAGACCTGGCGGCGACGCTCTTTTTCAGCCAGCCGGATGAGTACGACGGCGGCGAGCTGCTGGTGGACGACACCTACGGCGTCCACGAGGTCAAGCTGCCGGCCGGGGCGCTGATTCTCTACCCCGCGTCGAGTCTGCATCACGTCCGCCCCGTGACGCGCGGCACGCGCCTGGCATCATTCTTCTGGATTCAGAGCATGGTGCGCGACGACGGCCAGCGCACGCTGCTGTTCGATCTGGACATGGCGATTCAACAACTCAACGAGGGCACTCCCTCCTCTCCCCCCGCCGTGCGACTCACGGGCATCTACCACAATTTGCTGCGCCGATGGGCCGACGTTTGAGTCATTCCCCGCTCGCGCCAAAGATTCACCGAAGCAAGAGTAAAGCAGGCTGGAGCGATTACGTATGAAGCTGTTCCGCAAAGTTATCTTCTGGTGTCACCTCGCCGCGGGCGTCGCCGCCGGGCTGGTCATCCTGATAATGTCCGTGACCGGCGTGCTGCTGGCCTACGAGCGGCAGATCACTTACTGGGCCGACACGCGCGGCTATCAGGTTCAGCCGCCGTCGCCCGACGCACAGCGTCAGGGCGTGGAAAAGCTGCTCGAAGGCGTCCGGGCGGTGCGGCCGGGCGCGGCCACCGTCACCGTGCGCGCGGACCCTACGGCCCCCGCGGAGGTCGGCTTCGGCCGCGAAGGGACTATCTTTGTCAACCCCTACACGGGCGAGGTGCTGGGCGGCGGCTCGACCAGAGTCAGGGCTTTCTTTCGCTCGGTCACGGACTGGCACCGCTGGCTGGGGGCCTCGGGCGAGGGCACGGGCCGCGGGGTCGGGCGGGCAATCACGGGCGCGTCGAACTTCGTCTTTCTCTTCATAGTGGTCAGCGGCATTTACCTGTGGTGGCCGCGAAAATGGAAGAAGCGCTTAGTCAGGAACGTGACCTGGTTCAAGCGCGGCCTCACGAGCCGCGCGAGAAATTTCAACTGGCACAACACCATCGGCTTCTGGTCGGCGATTCCGCTTTTCATCGTCGTGCTGTCGGGCGTCGTCATCTCCTATTCCTGGGCCGGCAATCTCGTCTACCGCGTCTTCGGCGAAACGCCGCCCGCGCCGCGAAGCGCCCCCGGCCAGCCCCCCGCGAACGCGGGCCAGCAGCAGCGCGGCGCGGCGGAGCGACGCGACGCGGGCCGGCCTGAAGAGTTGACGGCGGGCAGCCTGGACAGGCTGTGGGCGCTCGCCGAGCAGCAGCAACAGGGCTGGCGGAGCATCAGCCTGCGACTGCCCGCCGCGACGGAGCCGACCGCCGTTTTCACCATCGACCTCGGCAACGGCGGCCAGCCCCAGAAACGGTCGCAGCTCACGCTGGACTTAAAGACGGGCCAGGTCGTGCGCTGGGAGCCGTTCTCAAGTCAAACGCCGGGCCGGCGCGCGCGCTCGTGGCTGCGGTTTGCTCACACGGGCGAGGCGGCCGGCGTCGTCGGCCAGACAGTCGCCGGAATCGCCTCCGCGGGCGGCGCGGTCCTCGTCTGGACCGGCCTGGCGTTGGCCTGGCGTCGCTTCCGACTGTGGCGCGCGAAAGGGACAAGAAAACCTGTTTCCGACGGGGAGGCGGCCGGGCAGGATGAAGACTATCGAGGCGACGGCCTCTAGCCGGAATCCGCCGGAGTGGCTTCGGAGATTGCGCTTAACGAAAGCCTGTGGGTTATACTCTGCTGCTCGCTTAATTAAGAATCGGGTCAAGGGAGGGTCAGGGAGGAGCGATGGAGTCAAAACAACTGGAACATTTTCGCAGCATCCTGCTTGAGCAGTTGCGGCAAAACTCGGAGAGGGTGCGTACGGACCAGGCCGCCGCGCTCGAAGCCGCGGCGGACGACGGCGTCAAAGACAGCGTCGACATGTCGCTGCAAGACGTGAACCAGGAGTTGATGCTCAAGCTCGGCGAGCGCGACTCGCAGACCGTGGCCGAGATTGACGAGGCTCTCCTGAGGATTGACGAGGGCACCTACGGCCAGTGCGAGCGCTGCGGCAAATCCATCGACGAGCGCCGCCTCGAAGCCCTCCCCACCGCACGCTACGACGCCGCCTGCCAGGCCGCCGTCGAAGCCGCCAGCGGCCAGAACAACATCTCAACTTTGTAAGGCAAAAGGCAAGACCCCGAAGGGGTCAAAGATGGTAGCCGGGGGCAAGCAAACGCGAGTTCGCGCCGCCCCCGGCTATCGTGCTAGACCCCTTCGGGTTCTTCCCTTATTCCTTATGCCTTAGGGTGCGACTTGTCGTAGACCTCTATCAGTTTTTCCATCGAGACGTGCGTGTAGATTTGGGTGGTGGAGAGGCGCGCGTGGCCGAGGAGTTCCTGTATGTCGCGGAGGTCCGCGCCGCTGTCGAGGAGGTGCGTGGCGAAGCTGTGGCGCAGGGCGTGGGGGCTGATGTCGTGTATGCCGGCGCAGACGCGTATGTACTTGTCCACCATCCGCCCGACAGAGCGGGTGGTGATGCGCGTGCCCTGGTAGTTGAGGAACAGCGCCTGCGAGTCGCGCTCGGCCGGCGGCGCGTTCTGTAGGAAGGCGTTGCGCACGGTCAGGTAGTTGAGCACGGCGTGGAGCGCCGGGTCGCCGAAGGGGACGATGCGCTGCTTGCGCCGCTTGCCGGTCACGCGGACCAGTTTCTCGCGAAAGTCTATGTCGCTTATGTCGAGCTTCGTCAGCTCCGAGACGCGCACGCCCGTGCCGTAAAGCAACTCAAGGATGGCGCGGTCGCGTTTCCCCAGGTCCGTCTCCGTGTCCGGCGTCTCTATGAAGCGTATGGCGTCCTCGACCGAGAGGTGCACGGGGAGCTTCTTTTCGAGGCGCGGCGTGGAGACGAGCTTCGCGGGGTTGAGTTCGACGACGCCCTCGCGGACGAGGAACTGGAAGAAGGTGCGGAGCGTGGCGAGCTTGCGCGCGACCGAAGTCTTCTTCTTATTCGCCGCGTGCAAGGCGGAGAGCCACTCGCGGATGGTGATGTGGTCTATCTGGTGTATGTCCACCTCGCGGCGCGCGCCGTTGGCGTCGGCCGGCGCGAGGTGGTCGTAGAACTGCATGAGGTCGCTCATGTAGTTGCGCAGGGTGTGCTCGCTGACGTTGCGCTCGTAACGCAGGTGCTCGAAGAACTGTGCCATTAGTTGTTCGATCATGTGTGCGTCCAGGGAAAAGTTTTTCAGCCGCTCAGTGGCTGAGGCTGAATCTGTATGTTATCACGCCCGTGACCTTGACGGGCCGTCCCGAGAGAATCGTCGGCGAAAAGCGCGCGCGGCGCGCGGCCTCGACGGCGGACTGCCTGAGCGCGGGGTGACCTTCCACGGCCCGCGCCTCGACCACCTTCCCTTCCTCGTCCAGCAAGACCTCGACCGTCACGGTGCCAGACGCGCGCTGATTCTTCGCGCTCGGCGGATACTGCGGCGCGGGCAAGACGACGGCCCTGCCGTTCAGGACGCCGCCCGAGATCGGCCTCGAAGGGGCCGCGGGTAGCGGGTCTGTCGCGGAGGACGATGACGAGCCGGCGGGCGCGGCCGTCGTGTCGGAAGATGAAGAGTTAGTGTCCGGGGCTGGTCGCGGCGAGGGCTTCTGCGGCCCGCTCCTTCTGACCGCGGGCTCGCTGCGCCTCACGGCCGGCGCTGTGGTCCTGGCGGGAGTCGCGGCCGGCTCATCCTCCTCCGTCCCGTCTTCCATCTCCGAAGGGCCTTTGCGCTTACTCCGCGCGGGGACGGCGACCGGCCTCTCCGGCTGGTTGACGGTCGAGACGAGGGCGTTGGCGTCACTCGCTTCGCGCGCCGGCTGGTTACGCGCCTCGGCGGTTGGCTGAGACTGGTCCACGGGCGGAAGCTGGTTGTAGCTGAAGCGCTCGTTCGTGCGGCGCGGGTAGTAGCCTCGGCGGGCGCGCACGCGCATGTTCGGTCGCGTCTGGACGCGGACAGAGAGCGTGCGGAAGCGCCCGTCGTTGCGCTCGTCCGTGGGGTAATAGCTCAGTATGTACTGCTGCGAGAGGTCGGCGGAGATTTGGGCGAACGCGCGGTCGAGGTCGCTCGTCTGCACGGGCGTGTAGACGGCCCCGCCCGTGTGCATCGCCAAGTCCTGCATCCGGCGCTCGGCCGCGAGCGACTGCAAGTTCGCGTTCGACCGCTCGCCCGTCAGCATGACGTACTCGATCTGCTTGGTCTGCACGGCGTAGACCTGGCAGTCGGCGGCCAGCGCCCTCCTGAGCGTCGCGTCGAAGTCGAGGTCCGAGAGAGTGTCTTCGCCGTCGGAGACGATGACGATGACTTTGCGCCCCGAGTACGGGCGCAGGTAGTTGGCGGCCTCGGCGATGGCGTCGAGCAGGCGGGTTGCGCCTTCGGGCTTGCCGAAGTGCTGGACGGTCCTGATGAGCGCGGGGACGTTGTTGGTCAGGGGCTGCACCAGCACCACGTCCGTCGAGACGCTGTAGATGGCCGCGCGGTCAATCGGGCGTATGACCTTGCGGAAGAAATCCATCGCGGCCTTCTTTTCGAACTCGCGCGCGGCCGACAGGCTCTGGCTGTTGTCGAAAAGCAGGGCCAGATTCACGGGCACCTCGGCGCGGCTAATTTCCGTGATCGGCCGCGGCTGGCCGTCGACTCTCAGCTCGAAGTCTTCGAGCCCCAGGTCCGTGACGGCGCGCCCCTGCGGGTCGACCACCGAGGCGGGCACCGTCACCAGATTCGAGGTCACGCGGACCACGTCTTCCACGTCTATCTCTTCGCCGGCGGCGGTGTCCGGGGTGGCGGCGGGCGTGGGCGTGGGGCGCGGCGCGGGCGGCGCTTCGTCCAGCACGACGGTTCCGGGCGGCAGGCGCGGCGCGGGCGTGGGCTGAGGCTGGGGCTGCTGTGTGCCGGGGCCTGGCCCGACCCGCTTGGGGCGCGTCGCCCCTGTCGCGGTGGGCTTGCCCCCGGACGGCTGTTTGATGCGCCCGGACTGTGCCAGAGAGTTTGCGTGGGCTAGAGAGATGAGCAGGGCCAGGAGCGCGCCGAAGACGGCCGCGCGCGACCGCGCGGCCGCGCGGGGCGAACGCGTCAGCTCGCGGCGGCGAGGGGCGGTGTCTGCTGGTCGTGAATTGTCGGAAGCCAAGTGTCCCACTCTTTCAAAGCTAACTCGACCTGCAACTGCCGGCGTTCCTGCTTGCGGCGCACGCGGCGCTTGTGCTCTTCCGCGAGCGGCTCAAGCAGGGCGAAGGTGATGTTGGCCGGTTGATAAGTCAAAGGGTCCGCGCCGGAGACGTAGCGCGCGAGCGCGCCCGTCGCGCTCTTCTGCGGTGCAACTTTCAGTTCGAGTCCGCGGGCGAGTCTCGCCGCGTTGAGGCCGGCGAGCCAGCCCGACGCGACCGACTCGACGTAACCCTCGACGCCAGTGATTTGGCCTGCGAAAAAGAGCGAAGCGTGCCCGCGCGCCTGGAGCGTCGGGGCGAGAAAGCGCGGCGCACAGATATAAGTATTACGATGAATCTGCCCGTACTGCAAGAACTCCGCCTCTTCGAGGCCCGGAATCAGCCGGAGCACGCGCGCCTGCTCGCCGAACCTGAGATGATTCTGGAAGCCCACCAGGCTGTACGCGTCCGCGAGAACATTTTCCTGGCGGAGCTGCACGGCCGCGTACGGCTGCCTTCCGGTGCGCGGGTCGCGCAGGCCCACCGGCTTCATCGGCCCGAAGCGCAGGGTGTCCACGCCGCGCCGGGCCAATTCCTCAATCGGCAGACACGCCTCGAACCAGCGCGTCTCCTCGAACCTCTGGAGCGGGACGCTCTTCGCGTTGATTAATTCCTGATAGAAGCGCGCGTACGCGTCCTCGTCGAACGGGCAGTTCAGATAATCGTCCCCGCCCTTGTCGTACCGCGCCGCGCGGAAGGCGACTTCCCGGTTGACCGTGTCGGCGGCGACAATCGGCGCGATGGCGTCGTAAAAATAGAGCTGGTCGTCGCCCGTCACCTTCATAATCGCGTCGGTCAGCGACTCCGAAGTGAGCGGCCCCGTAGCGATGACGGTAATCGCGTCCGCCGGGATTTCCGTCACTTCCTCCCGCACGACTTCGATGTTCGGGTGCGCCTCTACGCGCTCCGTCAGGAACTCCGCGAACTTGTGCCTATCAACCGCCAGCGCGGCCCCCGCCGGAACCCTCGTCGCGGCCGCCGCCTCCATCACGACTGACCCGCCCCTTCTCAACTCCTCCTTCAGCAAATACGGCGCAGTCCCCGGCTCGTCCGACTTCAACGAATTCGAACAAACAATCTCCCCCAACTTATCCGTCCTGTGCGCCGGCGTCTGCCTCACAGGCCGCATCTCATACAACCGCACACGCGCCCCCGCCCGCGCCGCCTGCCACGCCGCCTCCACCCCCGCGAACCCGCCGCCGATGATGAGTACTTCATCCATATAAGCTAAATGCCAGCCTGACCCTTTTGATAAAATTCAAGTCGTTACCAGCCGAATCTCGATTTAAACTCTGCCCGCGTAATGTATCAAACTTTCTCTTCACACTCTTTCAGCACGGCGGGCGATTCTTCTAGTTCAGTAACGCGCAGTTTAGAGTAGATGGATACTGCGCGGCGAGCATAGGGCAAGCCCTCATGCGGGCGGCCTTGCCGGGCTAGGGATTTAGCAAGCCTCTGGCAAACTAAGCCTATCAAATCAATCCGTCCTAAGGCTTCCGACAACCCCAGGGCCTCACGCGCAAGCGCTTCGGCGTTAGGCCAGTTCTCACGGATGAGCGCGAGTTCGGCCTGATTTGCGATGCAATGCGCAACGCCCTCTTGATATTTGAGTCTCTTGGCAATGCGTAGCGCATCGCGGTAATTGCGCTCAGCCGCAGAATAATCGCAAGAATATCGCTCAGCCTCGGCAAGTGTAATTAAGCCGATCACCACATCTTCACTCTCAGGTGTCAGGCTGCGATCAAGCGTCAGGGCTTCATGAATAGACGCAATTGCGGCGGGATAATTCTTAGCTGCTATATACCCAAGACCTCGCAGATAAGAGGTAACACTCTTCTCTCGCAGTCCAGCACCAGACTTTTGAAAGTGCGCTTCACAACGATCAGCACAAGCCTTAACTTGATCTACTTGCCCACGTAATTGATATATGAACCCCTGATTGTAAGAGCGCGCGCCTGCGCTGTAATAATCATTTGCGGTCAGCGCTCTCTCTTCAGCCCTTTGATCAAACGAGAGTCCCTCGTCCCATTGCCCGGAAAAAAGCAGAAATTCATTGACTGCATTGCACAGCTGCTGAAGGAGGTCATTATCGTCTTGCAGAAATAACGGCAGCGCTGCGGCTATCGTCGGCCACTCTGCTTCAAGTTTGGGAAAGCACTCGTAGTTTCGATAGCCGTTTTCAATCGCTAGCGCGTAAACGCGGTCGACCAGGCGGTCGCCTGTTTGGGCTACTGCTTCGGGGCGCTTGCGGCGCAAGAAGGTTCCCGCCAGCGGCGGGAGGAGGAACGTTCGCGCCGTTTCGTCGCCTACGAGCAGTGCACGGTCGGCCAAATCGTCGAGCGCCGTCTGCGCGGCCGTGTGGGACAAGCGGGACAATTCGGCTATCCATTCAACCTTCGCCGGCAGAGTGAAATGCGCGAGCGCGGCCAGCACGGCCGTCTCGCTTTCGGTGAAAGTGTCCAGCAGGTCGCCGAAGATATACTCCAGCGGGTCGTTGCCTTTCGGGGCGGCTTCGATGAAGTCGCACGCCTGGGCAATCGTGTGGCAGTTACTGCCGGGGCGGCCGAGCTGGCCGGCGACCCATTTGATGAGAAGCGGGTTGCCGCCGGTGATTTCGTAGAGGTCTTGGCGCTCTTTTTCAGTAGCGCGGGCGAGGTGGCGGTTCGACTCTGACAACTTAGCAATCAGCTTGAGCGCTTCGTTGATGGCGAGCCGGTCGAGGCGGATGACGCGGGCGTCTATGCCCGTGCGGCGGCGGCTGGTGACTATGGCCTTGCAAGCGCCGGGCAGGCGGCCGAGGAATTGGTAGAGGCGGACGCGTTCCTGTTCGACGAAGGTCTCGACGTTGTCTATGACGATGAGGGCTTGCTTGCCCGTCAGTGCTCGGCGCACGATGTTGGCGCGGTCGTTCGGGGGCGTGCGTTCAATGCCCTGTTCGCCGAGTTCGGCGGCGAGTTCCGTAATCAGGGCGATGAAGTTCGGGAGCATGAAGTCTTCAAACTTTTGCTCGCCCGCGGGAGTTAGTTCGCGCACTTTGGCCGAGAGGAAAATTTTTACCGGAAAATTCTCGGCGGGGGCGAGGTGCGCGGCGTTGACAGCGAGCGCGGTTTTGCCAATGCCGCCTGGCCCGTCAATCAGCACGCCCCAGCTGCGCGAATCGGGCGCGAGCGCATCAGCGATGATTTCCAATTCCCTTTCGCGACCGACGAAGTATAGTTGTGGAGGGAGGCTGGAGCGTCGGCCCGCGTCCGCGGCCTCTACTCCCTTCTTTGAAAGTTCTCTGCCCAAATCGGCGGCGACTTGTGCGGCCAGTCCTTCCGGCGTGGAGAAGACTGCGCGGACGTGCTCAGCGTTCAGTTTCTCTTTAAATTTACGAAGCCTGTCCCTCGCCTGACCTTCGTCAACGTGAGTAAGAACCCAAGGGGTCTTTTCGTCCACCAGGTAAACTAGCGTCGTGACTTTCGCCGCGACCGCCGCGTGATATTCCGCCTCCGTGATGGAGACTCCTTCGCCCTCCGGCACATACCCGTACCTGTGCGCGTAGATGCCGACGAAAAAATCGCTCTCTTCGTTAATCAGCCTCAGGCATTCCTCCTTCGGCCGCTCGTCACGCGCGCCGAAATTCTCCATCGAGATGTCAACCGCGCCGAGCCGCCGTATGTACTTCTGCACGGCCTCGCGGAATTCCTTCAAGTCCTCGAAGGTTGAGGAGACGAATACGCGCCTGGTCATATTCCGAATCCCTTTACCTCGCGGTCGCCTCGAACCGGCCCGAGCTAATAACTCCGGCAAACCCGCTGTAGCTCCAGGTTCCTTTGTAACTTTTGCCCTCGACTTTGCCGCGCAGGTTGACGTTGTCGTCGTTGATGTTCGGGTTGAGGTTGAGGGCGACCTCGGTGCCGTGGACACTGCCGACGAGGTCGCCTGAGCCGACCTGGGGGCCGATTCTCTGTGGCCCGCCGGTTTGCTTCAGTTCCCAGGTGCCTTTGAGTTCGTCGCCTTTGCGCGACGTGATGGACAGTCGCCCCTCGACGACCTTGGCCCCGCCCTCGTCGTAGCCTGTGTATTGGTACTCGCCCAGGGGGAAGGTTTTGGGCGGCGGCGGCGCGTCGTTCTTCGGCGCGCCGTTCTTCTTCCCCCCCGAACAATCCAGCGCGTAGAAGCCCAGCACGAAGACCAGGGAGTAAATCGTCAAGACTTTCATAAGTTCACCTCGGAACGCGAATCAGTGGCCGTGCGTCGGACGTTGGAAGTTAATTGCCCCTCGCGTCACGCCCTGATAATCAGGGTGATCAGGATGATGAGGAGTATGACCAGGCCGATGGCGGCGGCGATGAGAAGGCCGCTGGCTGATTTCGACCTCCTGATCTGCACCTGCGTGGTCCCCGTGGCGGTCTCGAAGGTGCTGTTGATCTCGTAGTCGCCGCCCCGCTGGTCCAGCAGGTTGGCGTTGTGCACGAGGTTTCTCATCTCCTCCTGGGCGGCCTCGGCCCTGTGCTCGGCCATGCGCTTCTCGACGGCGATTCGCACCACCTCGTCCGCCGCCTTCTTCGTCACGTCCCTGGACTGCTTCTCGTCCAGGTTGCGCAGCGCGTTGTCCAGGATGTCGTCGGCCGTCACGTCGAACAGCGATTGCTTCTGCGGGACCAACTCGTCCTTCTCGTCGGCCATCAGGTCATCATCCTTCTTTCGACCGTCAGCGTAATGGTGCCCAGCGGCAGCCTGACGGTGTGCGTGACTTCGCCCCGCCCGCCTGTCGCGCGCAGGAGCCGTTCTATGTTATCGAATTCCCGCTCCAGCAGGAATAGCGCGTTCCGGCTCTCCCGCGCCTGCGACTCGGCCAGGATAGAGTGTGCCAGTTTCATGTCTTCGGCCGCCAGCCATCTTAACTTCCGCTCGACGTACATGGGCAGTCGGGCCGTGTAAGACTTGTTGACGACCTCTTCGACCAGAGGGGCCACGTCCTCGCGCCAACTGCGCGTGTCGACCGTCAGTTGGTAGTCGTCCCCGGCGCAATACTCCTGCCTCAACTTTCTCAGCACCTCGCACTTCAAGTCAAAGCTCATCACGCTCGGCAGGTGCACGAGGAAGCGGTTGAAGGTCTGCCTGTTCGGCCGGACCTCGCCCGACTTCCACTTGCTGTAAGTCCTGCGCGCGTACCTGGCGGCCTCCGCGCCGAACTCTTTTCTGTAAAGCGTGAATAAATCTTCCAGGGCTTTCGGCTCAAGGTCCAGCACCACCTTGACCATGTCCGCGTCCGGCCGGCGGTGGACGACAGGGCTCTTGAACTTGTGCTTGCGGAGGATGGCCGGGACGGAGGCCAGCAGCATCAGGAGCAACAGAGCTACGAATTCACCCGGCATACACGGCGAATTATAACATCATCACTCCGCCAACCTTCTCAGGCCCAAACTATTCGCTATCAGGAGGGCCGCGTCGGCCGCGGGGAGTCCGGTGGTCTCTACCGCCAGCCGTTCGGCCGGGATTCCGGGGTCGACGAACGCGCCCGCCGCGCTCAACTCGCGGAACTGCTCGACCGAAGTCAGCTTCCCGAATCTCTTGCGCGACGAGTCGGCGATTCGCTTCTCCAACTCTTCGGCCGAACACTTCAGCTCGACGAAGAGGACTTCGCCCCCGCCCGCTTCGACGAGCTTTCTGACTTCGCCGACGAAGTCGCCACGCACGGTGCGGTCGTAGGCGAAAGTGAAGATCAGGCCGTCGAGCCGTGCGGCGACCGCTTGAGAGAAGACGGCGAGCCAGACCTTTTCCCTCAACTCTACGAAGGGCCGGCTGCCGAACTCGAAGACGGCACTGACCAGGTCAACGGCCAGGTGGTTGTGGAAGACAGGGAAGCCCGTTAACTGTGCCAATTCGCGCGCGACCGTCAACTTGCCCACGCCGGGCAGACCGTGAAGGAAGATTAGCTTCATCGCCTTTGCCGTGATGAACCGACGCCCGCTTATTGGTTGGGCGGTGCGGGGGCTTTCGCCGCGGGCGCGCCGAGTTTGTAGTCGCTGGCCTCCGTGTCGAAGCGCCGGTAGTCGCTGAACTCGCGCGTCTCGTTGGCCTCGATGCCTTTGAAGAGGAGGATTTTGGCGGCGAAGTTGAGCTGCATGAAGCGCGGGAGCCAGACGCCGTCCGCCATGCGCGTCTGCTCGAAGACGAACGCCGAGCCGGGGCGTATGGAGGCGAAGAGCCCGCCCGCGATCTTGTAGCTCTCGGCGAGTTTCGCCTCCAGGCGCATGACGGTCTTGTCCGCGGGGTCGATCCACACGACGCCGGAGAGCTTGGAGACGATGCTCTCGGCCGTGCCGTTCGGCTTGAAGCCCGGTCGCGGGCGGAAGTCGAAGACGACGGCCTCGCGGTCGCGCAGCCGCTCGCGCCGCGGGCTCAGGAACTCGCACGCGCGCAGGAAGATTGTGATGCCCACGTCGTCGTCATCCTTCTTCCCCTTGCGCGCTTCTTCCTGCCTTTTGATCTCCCTCTTCTCGCGCTCGCGCTCGTACTTCGCGACCGTCTCCGCGATCTCCTTGTCCTGTTTCGCGGCGCGCTCGGCCGAGAGCGGCACGCCGTTCTCGCTGATGAGCCGCTGAACCGTGCCGCCGCCGAGCAGCGGGTAGATTTCCGAGACGGTGACCTTCTCCTTTTTCAACTCGCCCTTGCCGCTGATCTCGCGCTCGGTCCTCTTCTCCGTGAAGGAGTAGTTCGAGACGCGCTCGTCAATCTCCTTCTGATTCGCCTCGACCTCGCGCAGGAGCGCAGGGATGTCCAGGGCTTCAGTCTCCGCCGGCGGGTCGAAGAGGGCGTCGCTCAGGCCCGTGTCGTAGCTGACGGACCGCAAGGCCAGCTTCACGTCGGGCTGACCTTCCGACGTGAGCGTCTTGCTGTGCGGCTCAAGCACGCCGCCGCGGCCCGCGCGGTAGTCGCCGAAGAGCGCGCCCTTCCCGCTCGCCTGGTTCTGCGTCTTCAGGAGCAGCTTGCTCGCCGCACCGAACCAGTAGCGCAGCCGCGCGCCCCTCTTGGTCGAGAACTCCACGACGTAGGCAGGCTCGGCCAGCGTCTCGTCGTAAGCGACCGTGCGCGCCAGCACGTTCAGTTTCTTGTATTCGATGAGGCGGCTCGCGTCGAGCGCGGCCGCCAGCCTGTCCGCGTCCGCCTCCGCGTCCGTCAACGTCCGCACGCCCTGGTTCTCCGTGCGCCTCCACGCGGAGCGCGCGCTGACGGCACTGACGCCCTGCACGTCGCCGCCCGCGCCCTCGTTGACGGCTATCTCCGAGCGCGTGGAGACGGGTGCTTTCACGAATTTGCGCTCGCCCCCGACCGCCCGCCCGTTCGATTGAATCTCCCACTCGTAGGTCGCGTCCTTAATCGCCGCCTGCCGCTTCTTGCCGCCCGTCGCTTTCAGGTAATCGCCGACGATCTTTTCGGCCGACGGCAACTTCCGCGCGCGCGAAGAGGCGCTCTTTTTCTGAGCGTGGATGCCCGAGGTAAACGAGGCGAGCAGAATCAGGCAGGCGAGCCAGATGACGAGGCTTCTAAGCGCGGGCAGAGTGCAGACTATTTTCGGTTCGAAGGAAGAAAGATTTTTCATTGCTGCAGTGAGCGAGAAACAGAATCGCAGGGGAGAGCGAAACGAGTGAACGCGCGCATTGTAACCCAAGTCCGGCACCGCCGGAACTGACGGCGACCGCGGGCCGAACATACGTGAACGCGGCGAGAAAGGTTTCCGCAGACCCCTTTCTTCGCCGCGTCTTTTTACTGCGACACCGCCCATTGCCTTCCGCCTACTGTCTTCAAGACGGCTGGCCTTCTGTCGTGCTAGAGCTGTCTGGAGGCTGCGGCACGTCCGCGTCCATCGCCGCCGCCGACTCCTGCTCGGCTTCGAGTTCGTTCTCCTCGTTGTCTCTGGCTTCCTCGCCAGCCTTTACGCCTTCCGGCCGTTGATTCTCTTCCACATTCTCATTCTGTTCTGACATCAATTCCGACCTCCATGCAAAGTCCCGTCACAGGGCAAAGTCCTGCTCACAGGGCGCGCGGCAGCACGTCTACCGGCCGCGCGCGCCACCCTTTTTAGCGCCGCCCTTCTTCGCCCCACTCTTTTTAGCGCCGCCTTTTTTGGCCGCACCTTTCTTACCGCCGGATTTTTTCGCGGCACCTTTGCCCGACGGGGACGACTTACTCGCCTTCTTCGCGGCCTTCTTCGCGCCGCCGGACGCACTCTTTTTAGCGGCACTTTTCTTCTTCCCGGCCCCGCCTTTACGCGCCGGGGTCCGCGGCGATGATTTTCCTTCGCGCTTCTCTTTCCTGCGCAGGTTCTCCGCGGCCTTCTCGCGCGCATCTTCCATCAACTGCGCGACGCGCTCGGCCTCGCTCTGCGGCTGCCCCTCGCCTTCGGGCGCGCCCTGCCCCTCCCGCTGCTCTAAACGGTTCCGCTCCTCCTCCGCGAACTCCCTCTGGCCCTGATGAAAATCGAACTCGTTGATGACTCCGCCGCGGACCTCGAAGCGGTCCTTGAGCTTCCCCAGGTTCTTCGTTTTCGGCATCCTCTCTCCCTCCCTCGCGTCCGGCGCGCACCCGCTTGACAGCGCGCGCGGCGCGTCCGTATATTGTGCCTTCACAGAGCTAGCCACCTTAGCTCAGTTGGTAGAGCAGTCGATTCGTAATCGACAGGTCTGCGGTTCAAGTCCGCAAGGTGGCTCCACAATTTTTGGTTGCCGTATAGCTGTCCCTCAGTTATACGGCAATCTTCTTTGAGCTTCAATCCTTAATCAGATATTCTGCCGGCCGATTCGCCCGGGGGCGTGCGCTTCACGTCCTGATAAGCACGTCAGAGCTGTCATCAAATCAGAAGCAGACAATGAGCGAAAACTCCCAGGAAGAAAGCGGTACGCCCACGCTAACCGCTGAAGAGAGACGGCTGCACGAGTCGCGCACGCGGGCGGCGCACTGGAAGCGGTGGGGGCCGTATTTGAGCGAGCGGGCCTGGGGCACCGTGCGCGAGGACTATTCGGCGTCTGGCTCGGCCTGGGACTACTTCCCTCACGACCACGCGCGCTCGCGCGCCTACCGCTGGAACGAGGACGGATTGGCCGGCATCTGCGACCGCCACCAGTATGCCTGCTTCGCGCTCGCGCTCTGGAACGGGCGCGACCCGATTCTCAAGGAGAGGCTTTTCGGCTTGACGGGGCCGGAGGGCAGCCACGGCGAGGACGTGAAGGAGTACTACTTTTATTTGGACTCCACGCCGACGCACTCCTACATGAAGTACCTCTACAAGTACCCGCAGGGCGAGTTCCCCTACGCGCGAATCCTCGAAGAGAACCGCCGCCGGGACAAGCGCCGGCCCGAGTACGAACTGCTGGACACGGGGGTGTTCGATGAAGACAGGTACTTCGACGTGTTCGTCGAGTACGCGAAGGCGGGAGTTGAGGACATCCTCGTCCATATCAAGGTAGTCAACCGCGGGCCGGAGGCGGCACAACTGCACCTGCTGCCGACCGCCTGGTTCCGCAATCGCTGGTCGTGGGGTTACGACGACCCGCGCCCGGAGTTGCGGCGGAAGCAGGTCGAGGCGGGAGACGGCGAGGGCTTCGCCCTGATAGAGCTTGAGCACGAAGCCCTGGGCCGCCGCCTGCTCTACTGCGAGGGCTCGCCCGAGCTTCTCTTCACGGAGAACGAGACGAACAACCGCAGGCTCTTCGGGGCAGAAAACCCCTCGCCCTACGTGAAGGACGCCTTTCACGAGTACGTCGTCGGCGGGCGCGCCGCGGCCGTCAACCCCGAACAGAAGGGCACGAAGGCGGCCGCGCTCTACGTCTTGAACGTCGAACCCGGCGCGACCGCCGAAGTGCGCCTGCGTTTCTCCGACGACAAACTACTCGCGCGCCCCTTCGGCGAAGAGTTCGAGCGCGTCTTCGCCGAGCGGAAGCGCGAGGCCGACGAGTTCTACGCGGGCGTCATCCCGCAGGACTTGAGCCCCGACGCGCAGAACGTCATGCGGCAGTCTTTCGCGGGCCTCCTCTGGTCGAAGCAGTTTTACCACTACGTCGTGGAGCAGTGGCTCGCGGGCGACCCCGCGCAGCCCGCCCCGCCCGCGCAAAGGTGGCAGGGGCGCAACCACGATTGGCGACACCTCTACAACGCCGACGTGATCTCCATGCCCGACAAGTGGGAGTATCCGTGGTACGCCGCCTGGGACCTGGCCTTCCACTGCGTCCCGCTCGCCTTAGTCGACCCGGACTTCGCCAAAGAGCAACTCGTCCTCATGCTGCGCGAGTGGTACATGCACCCGAACGGCCAGGTGCCCGCCTACGAGTGGGCCTTAGGCGACGTGAACCCGCCCGTGCACGCCTGGGCCGCGTGGCGCGTTTACAGGACTGAGAAGCAGACGCGCGGGCGGGGCGACAGAATTTTTCTGGAGAAGGTCTTTCACAAGCTGCTGCTCAACTTCACCTGGTGGGTCAACCGCAAGGACGTGGAGGGGAACAACATCTTCGAGGGCGGCTTCCTCGGCCTGGACAACATAGGCGTCTTCGACCGCAGCTCGCAGCTCCCCGACGGGAGTTTCATAGAGCAGTCGGACGGGACGAGCTGGATGGCTATGTACACGCTGAACCTGCTGGCGATTGCGCTCGAATTAGCCAGCGAAGACCCTGCGTACGAAGACGTGGCCTCGAAGTTCTGGGAGCATTTTATTTTCATCGCGCACGCCATGAACAACATCGGGCGCGACAACGTGGAGCTGTGGGACGAGGCGGACGGCTTCTACTACGACGTGCTTCACACGCGCGACGGGGACCACATCCCGCTGCGCGTGCACTCCATGGTCGGGTTGATTCCTCTCTTCGCCGTCGAGACGCTGGAGCCCGAGATGCTCGAAAACCTGCCCGGCTTCCACCGCCGCATGGAGTGGTTCATCAACAACCGCCCCGACCTGACCGGCAACGTCGCCAGCATGAACACGCCCGGCCGCAAGCAGCGCCGCCTGCTCTCCGTCGTCAACCAGGAGCGTCTGCGGCGCGTGCTCTCGCTGATGTTGGACGAGAACGAGTTCCTCTCGCCCTACGGCGTGCGCGCCCTCTCGCGCTATCACAAGGCTGACCCGTACGTGCTCAGGCTGGACGGGCGCGAGTACCGCGTCGATTACGAGCCGGGCGACTCCACCACGGAGCTTTTCGGCGGCAACTCGAACTGGCGCGGCCCCGTCTGGTTCCCCGTCAACTACCTGCTCATCGAATCGCTGCGAAAGTTCTACCGCTACCTGGGCGACGACTTCCTGGTCGAGTTCCCGACCGGCTCGGGGAACAAGATGAACCTGCTCGAAGTCGCCGCCGAAATCTCGCGCCGGCTCTCGCGCCTCTTCCTGCGCGACGACGAAGGCCGCCGGCCAGCCTACGGCGGGGCCGAGAAGTTTCAGACCGACCCGCACTGGCGCGACCTCATACTCTTCCACGAATACTTCCACGGCGAGACAGGCTCCGGCCTCGGTGCCAGCCACCAGACCGGCTGGACCGGCCTCGTCGCAAAACTCCTGCACCAGAGCGGAGAATGAAAAGCAGTGGGCAGTTGGCAGTGAAGACAAAAAACAAGAGGCAGCCAAGTTAATTACGCTCGGCTGCCTTTTGCTTTCACTGCCCACTGCTTGCTACGCACTGACGGCTGCGCCTGTGGTCGGCGCGGCGGCTTCGGGCTCTTTGCCCGTGCGGGCGTGGTAGAGTTCCGCGAGGCGCTGCTCCTGTTTGGCGAGTCCTTCTTCCATCTCTTCGAAGATGGCGGCGGTCGTCGGGTCCGTCAGCGTGTTGAGCAGGTTGTTGGTGTCAACCACCCCGGTCTGCATGTCGCCGAGCGCGCGGCGTAGGATGCTCATGTCGTCGCTCGACTGCAACCAGCTCTTCAGCGTCGCCCACGCGCCGCTGCCCGCGGCCTGGAAACCTTCCTTCTCGCCAAGCTCACCGAGCCGCGCTTCGAGCGCGCTGATGTGCGCCTGCTTGGACTCGCGTATCTCGTTGAGCAACGAGCGCAGCCCCGCGTCGGTCGCCTTCTCCGCGTAGTGCTCGAAGGCCGTCACGGCGTAACGCTCTCCGCGGATCGCCGTGTTGATGCCGTCCACGACTTCGCTCTTGGACGACCCGCCCCATTCTTCCGCGAGCGTCAGCCAGTCCGCCTTGACGTTCGCCGTGTCGGGCAGCTCCTTGCCTTCGACGCTCAGGCCCAAATGGCGCAGGATGGCCGCCGTGAAAATTGGCACATCGGACGGGCGGCGCGAGGTGATCAGGTTGCCGTCGCTCGCGAGCGGCTCGTTGACGTAGTCAGCGCCCGCGTTCTGCATGTCCTTGCGTATGGCGCGAAAACCCGTCGCGCGTTTGCCCTTTAACAAATCGCCTTCGATGAGCACCTGCGGCCCGTGGCAGATGGCGGCGACAAGTTTACCGGAGTTGACCGCGTCCTCCACGAAGCGGACCGTCTTCATGTTGGTGCGCATCGTGTCCGGGGCCATGCCGCCGGGAATCACGACCGCGTCGAAGTCCTGCGCGCGGGCCTCGGTCGTCGTCCCGTCCGGCTCAATCGAAGCCTTGCCCTGCTTGCCCTGGTAGGTCTCGTTCATGCGCGAGCCGAGGACCGTGATTTCTGCCCCGGCGGCATTCAGCGCGTTGTACGGAACCTGGAACTCGGAGTCCTCGAAATTCTTCTCGACGAGGATGGCGACTCTCTTCTGCCCTGTGGTCATAATGGATTCTTCTCCTTACTCAAAATTGATGGCTCTTCCGGCGGGTATGAAGACACATCCCTCTACAGGTCCGAGGTTGGCAAGGAACATGCCAGAGCCGTCTCTTCGCAAAGCAGATGAAAATCGCGTGAGGCGGTTGTGCGGCGGCGCGCAAAGCCGTACAGGCGCGGGCCAGATTCGTTCGGAAATAGTAACAGTGTGGGCGGGCGGAAACTGTTTTAGGAGCTTATTCCGCGCCGCTCAAAGCGCCGTAGAAGGCGTAGTCGGCGCGCGGGCCTGTGATGTCCAGCCGCCAGTGTTTGAAGTCCGTGGACGAGAGGCAGTTGTTGCCGCGGCCCTGTAGGATGAGGTGGAATTTTGTGCCGGGGGCGACGCTCCGTCTGAACATGCCTGTCCCGCGAACCGTGCCACTGAAGCGCCACTCTTTGTAGAGAATTGGCCCGGCGCTTCCTTCCGGGTAGTCGTGCAGGTCCGCGCCGAAGGTGGTCGCCACCCGCGGGAGCTGTAGGACGAGCGCGCCCGTCTCGCCGCGCTCGCCCGTGAGCGTCAGCGTCAGCGCGAGCGCGCGGCCGAAGGAGTCCGAGAGCTTGAAGGATTCGTACTGCGCCGGCAGCCCCTTCGTCCCCTCGAACCCGGCGGCGGTCGTGTAGAGCTTCGCGGTCGCGTCGAACTTCACGTTGCGCAGCTCCGCCACCTCGTAGCTCGCCAGCTTCCCGGTGCTCTCGAACCACTCGCCCGGCTCCGCGCAGCAGGCGCAAAAAGCGCTCGCGCGGGTCGCACGCGGGTTCGGCGCGGCGAGCACCGCGAAGAGGACGAGAGCGAGTGCGGAGACTTTGAGAATGCGGGACCGCTGGAAGAAGCTGGCCTTGTTCATCGATGCTCGGTTTTCCCTCTTCAATCAGGAAGAAGTCGGGCGCAGCAGTCCGCGGAAGATGCCCTGGACGCGGACCTGCGAGGCGGGCAGGCGTATCGGCGCGAGCTGCGAGTTGGCGGGCCTGAGTTCGACCTCTGTGCCAAAACGGAAGAGGCGCTTCAGGGTGGCGCGCGCGCCCTCCACGAGCGCGACGACGATCTCGCCGTCGCGCGCCTCCGTGCGGTTCTCTATCAGCGCGATGTCGCCGTCGCAGATGTGCTCGTCAATCATGGAGTCGCCGGAGACACGCAAGGCGTAGACGCGCTCGGGCCGGACGCGGCCCAAGAGGAAGCGCGGGATGACGATGGGCTCCGCGTCCTGGACGGCGTCAATCGGCGCGCCCGCGGCGATGCGGCCCAGGAGCGGCAGCTCGCAGATGGCGTCCGAGGGCGTGTCCTCGACCTTGACCGAGAGGTTGAACTGCCCGTCCTCGCCGCGGCGCGAGAGCAGCCCGCGGCTTTCGAGCGCGGCGATGTGCTTGGCGATGGTCGCCTTCGAAGAGACGTTGAAGTAGCGCGCGATCTGCGCGTAGGAAGGCTCGTAGCCGTGACGCTCGATGAAGCGCGTGATGTAATCCAGAATCTCCTTCTGGCGCTGCGTGCGTGCCTGCATCAGACTTCTCCTTCTGCAAGGGTGAAGGCGGCGCTTCTTCTTCGGGGGGCGGCTGCGCGAGGTGAATATACGGTCGCTCAGACGCAAGCGTCAAGAAAAAAGAAGTGCTGAGTGCTGAGGACTGAGTGCCGAGTGAAAGCAGGTTTTAACTCAGCACTCAGTCCTCAGCACTCGGCACTTCTTTATTTATCGCCGCACCGAGTAGCGGGCGAGGGTGCGCGGGAAGATGCGTACGCCGGCGGGCATCTGCGTGAGGTTCATCTTGTTCGTGCCCGTCAGGATGTCCGCGGCTTTCAGGCCGTAGACGGCCTGGTTGTCGTCGTTGTCGGGGTCGATGACGACTCCCTTCAGCTCCAGCCCGGCGAAGAGACCCTTGCTGCGCGAGTAGGAGAGAATGCCCGCGTCGAGCGTGACGTTGGTCGAGGCGGAGGCCGCGCGCCCGACGGGGCCTGCGGCCACGCTCCCCTCGCCGCCGATCTCAAGCTTGTCCTCCAACAGTCCCTTGAGCGCATCCGGGTTCATAAAAAGCAGCACGAAGTCCGTCGAGGACGCGCCGATCTGTAAGCCTATACTCCCGCCGCCCATCTTGAAGAAGGCGGGAGCGCTCCACCCGCCGCGCACGCGCCGGCTGATGACGCCGCTGCCGCCGCGGCCGCCGACGATGAAGCCGGCCTTGATGACGTTAGGGAACACGGCGACGGCCTCCGCCTTGTCGAGCAGGTCCTTCGGGATCGCCTTGTCGGGCGCGGCCATTATCTCCGTGAAGACCCTGGCGGCCTCCTGCGAGCGCCTGGTGGCCTTCGCAGTCTTCTTCGCGCTCTTGCTCTGCGCCACGGCCGCGCCCGCGACCGCGAGCAGCAACGTCAGGCCGAGCGCGCAACTCATCACTTGTCGAATCCGTTGTCTCATCTCTTCATCTCCTTAGTGTTGGACCGAATATTACACCCTGCGCGGCGGGAAATCGAATTGTCTGTCAGGGTGCGGCTGTGCTAAGTTCACAGGCGGTTCAATCAACTTTTCGGCAAAGCTACCCTATGCGACGCGCAATCTACCCGGGCTCGTTCGACCCCATTACCAACGGCCACCTGGACATCATAGAGCGCGGCTGCAAGCTCTTCGACGAAATCATCATCGCCATCCTCGTCAACCCGGACAAGAAGCCTTTCTTCACCATAGAGGAGCGCCGCGAGATGCTCGGTCAGGTGGTGGAAGAGATAGAGCACGGCTCGTGCCGGCTGCTCGTGGAGGATTTTCGCGGGCTGCTCGTGGACTACGCCGTGCAGCGCCAGGCGGACGCCATCATGCGCGGCATCCGCGCCATCTCGGACTACGAGTACGAGCTACAGATGGCCCTGATGAACCGGCGGCTGGAGCCGCGCATAGAGACCGTCTTCATGATGCCGGCCGAGGCTTACTCCTACGTCAGCTCCCGCCTCGTCAAGGAAGTCTTCCTGCTCGGCGGCAAGATCGAAGGACTCGTCCCGGCCTCCATCGAAGCGCTGATGCGTAAGAAACTCGACAAGGGTTGAAAACGAAGCGTGATATACTCGCGGCCGCTCAACCAGACATCCGGCGCTGAAGATTTTCTCCTGGCAATCGGCGCATCACCACTACGTTCGAAGGGAGGATGAAAGTATGGCAAGGGGCGATAAGGACAAGTACACGGACAAGCAGAAGCGCAAGGCCGAGCACATCGAAGAGGGCTATAAGAAGCGCGGCGTCTCCAAAGGCGAGGCCGAGAAGCGCGCCTGGGCGACCGTCAACGCCATACACAAGGGGGGCGAAAAGCCCGGCGGCGGAGGCTACGGCAAGCCCGAGGACAAAGGGCCGGCCAGGAAGGGCGGCAAGAAGGGCGGCAAAAAGAGCGGGGGCGCGAAGAAAAGCTCTTCGAAGAAGGGCGGCTCGAAGAAAGGCTCATCCAAGAAAGGCTCGTCCAAGAAAGGTTCTTCCAAGAAAGGCTCGTCGAAGAAGGGCGCTTCCAGGAAGGGCAGGTAGTTAAGACTTTCGGTCGCGCGGCGCGGGCCGCAGTAGGTCTTCGCCGCGCGACAATTTCATCGAACACATGACGACAACAACGAAAACAGCAGACTCAGCCTTCCCCGTCTCGGAGAACGTCTCGCGCATGCGCGAGTCTTCGACCGTGGCGGCGATGCAGGCGGCCGTCGCCATGCGCGCCGAAGGGCTCGACGTGGTTGACCTCGGCGCGGGCGAGCCGGACTTCGACACGCCCGAGAACATCAAGCAGGCCGCCGCCGAAGCCATGCGCCAGGGCAAGACCAAGTACACGCCGACGGCCGGGACGCGCGACTTCCAGCAGGCCGTCATAGATTTTTACGGGCGCGAGTTCGGGGCCACTTACGAACGCTCCGAGGTGATGGGCACCTCCGGCGGCAAGCAGGCGATCTTCAACGCCGCCGTCACGCTCGTCAACCCCGGCGACGAAGTCTTAATCCCGCAACCCTACTGGGTGACTTTCCCCGAAATCATCACTTTCGCCGGCGCGAAGCCCGTCGTCGTGGAGACCGAAGAGACAGACTTCGTCCTGACGGCCGAGCAGGTCTCGCGGAAGCTCACGCCGCGCACGAAGCTGCTCATACTGAACTCGCCGTGCAACCCCTCGGGCCGCGTCATCCCGCCCGACGAGTTCCGCCGCATTATGGAGATCGCGGCCGACCGCGGCGTCTACGTCATCTCCGACGAGTGTTACCTGCGCTTCGTCTACGCGCCGGCCGAAGTCTTCACCGCGGCGACGCTGCCGCAGGAGTTGCGCCGCCGCCTGTGCATCGCAGGCTCCCTCTCGAAGACGTACGCCATGACGGGCTGGCGCATGGGCTACTCGCTCGCGCCTGCGGAGTGGACGCGCGCGATGCTCAAGGTGCAGGGCCACTCGACCAGCAACCCCAACTCCGTGGCGCAGGCCGCCGCGGTGGAGGCTTTCACGGGGCCGCAGGATTCGGTCGCCGCGATGCTCAAAGAGTACAACGCGCGCCGCGACTGGCTGACGCGCGCGCTCGACGACATCCCGGGCGTGCGCTGCGTCCTGCCGGAGGGCGCGTTCTACGCCTTCCCGGACGTGCGCGGGTGTTTGAAAGGCGAGGTGAAAACTTCCGGCGAGTTCGCCGACAGACTGCTCAAGCAGGAGCAGACGGTGGTGACGGACGGCGCGGCCTTCGGCGCGGAAGGTTTTATACGCATCTCCTACGCGACCTCGCTCGACCGCCTGGAGGAAGGCATACGCCGCATACGCCGCGTCGCGGAGAGCTTGACTTAAAACCGCCTGAGGCGGCTGAAGGACTTCAAGTAAAAAGCGGAGCCCGCGGGCTCCGCTTTTTACTTGAAGAGATTTGCTGGACGCTCTTCTTAGTAGAGGTTGAAGTTGTACTCGATCTGGATGTACTGGGAGACGGCCCGCCCGTCCTTCATCGCCGGCGAGAACCTGATCTGCCTGGCCGCCGCGATGGCCCGCTCCGTCAGCCCGTAGGGCAG
>Ga0196962_10000072_pt1 | contig 71595 bp, 70 predicted proteins | sample S3v_20metaG_FD_183186 | JGI IMG/M metagenome (GOLD analysis project Ga0196962, IMG submission 183186) | Soil microbial communities from Anza Borrego desert, Southern California, United States - S3+v_20 | ecosystem: Environmental > Terrestrial > Soil > Desert | place: USA: California | collected...
GGCCTCCAGCCTTTCTACGTCCGCGCCGGCGCCGTCGTCCGGCTGCAGGCGGGGCCGCTGGCGAGCCGAGCCGCGGCCGCCCAGGCCTGCGCCGCCGCGCGCCAGGCCTGCTTCCCGGTCGCGCCGTGACGAACCGCGCTTAACCGAATTTTTCCGGCGCCGCTTGTATCAGGCTTCCCGAATAGGGGGAGCGGATGGGCGCGGTACGGAATCTCGATGGCCGGTCCAGGATGGCGTCGCGCTGGCGCCGGCGAAGGATGTGCGTCCTCATCGCCGACCGGCCGGCGCCGGCCGCGCTTCGCGAAGTGTCGGCGAGCGGCGCCTTCCTCGAGACCGGGATTCGGCCGGCGGTCGGAGCTGAGGTCGAGCTTCGTCACCCCGACGCCGGATCCATCGCGGCCGAGGTCCGCTTCGTCGGCGACGACGGCATCGCCATCGCCTTCGCTTATGGCGAGCGCTCGGTCGCCTTCGCCCTCGCCGCGATCGCCGCCGACATGAGCCGGCCCACCGGCTAGTCGCTGCTCCAGGCGCGCCTGGGATAACCCTGGAGGTAGAGCAAGGCGGTGAGGTCGTTGGCCTCGATGCGCGCGTCCGCGGCGGCGGCGACGGCGGCCTTGGCGCGATAGGCGACGCCGAGCCCCGCCGCCTCCAGCATCGGAATGTCGTTGGCGCCGTCGCCGACCGCGAGAATAGCGCCGGCCGCCACGCTCCGCGCCGCGGCGGCCTCGAGCATCGCCTGCTTCTTGCCGAGCGCTCCGACCACGGGCCGGTGGACCGATCCGGACAGGCGCCCCCCGGCGATGACGAGCCGGTTGGCGGCCACGGCGTCGAAGCCGAGCGCCTCGGCGACCGGCTCGGCGAAATGGGTGAAGCCGCCCGAGACGAGCAGGCACCAGGCGCCCTTGGCGCGCATCGTCCGGACCAGCGTCCGCGCGCCCGGCGTCAGCGTGACCCGATCGGCCCGGCAGCGATCGATCACCCCCTCGTCAAGCCCCTCGAGCAGCGCCAGGCGGGCATCGAGCGCCGCCTCGAAATCGAGCTCGCCGCGCATCGCCCGGGCGGTGACGGCGGCGACCTCGGCCTTGACCCCGGCATAATCGGCGAGTTCGTCGATGCACTCGACCTCGATCATCGTCGAATCCATGTCGGCGGCGAGCAGTCGCCGGGCGCGGCCGGCGAGCGGCTGGACGACCGCGTCGACGCCGGCGATCAGCCCCTCCAGAGCGGCGCGGGCGGCCGTCGGCCCGGCCTCGAACGGAAGGTCGCAGGCGCTGGCCTGCTCGACCCATTGCTCGCGCCCCGGCTCGATGCCGGCGCCGCGAAGCGCGTCGCGGGCGACCGAAATATCGCCGCGAGTCAGCCGATCCGCTGCTATCAGGGTCGCGATGAACATCACTTCCTCAGCCAGGCCGCCGCTGGCGCTCATCGCAGGACCGACCGCGAGCGGCAAGTCGGCGCTGGCGCTTCGCCTCGCCGAATCCGCCGACGCCGTCATCGTCAACGCCGACAGCGCCCAGGTCTATCGCGACCTCAGGATCGTCACCGCCCGCCCCTCCCCGGCCGAGGAAGCGCGAATCCCGCACCGCCTCTACGGCTATCGGGACGGGGCGGATCCGTGCTCGGCGGCGGATTGGGCGGGCGATGCCGCCGCGGCGATCGACGAAGCCCATTCGGCGGAGCGGCTGCCGGTCCTGGTCGGCGGCACCGGCCTCTATCTTCGCACTCTGCTCGAAGGCATCGCGCCGGTGCCGCCGATCGATCCGGAGGTCCGCGCCGAGGTGCGCGCCATGGCTGTCGCCGACTCCCGGGCGGCGCTCATGCTCGAGGATCCGCAGGCGGCGGCTCGGATCGGACCGGCCGACACGCTGCGCACCGCGCGCGCGCTCGAGGTGGTCCGTTCCACCGGCCGCACCCTCGCGGCCTGGCAGCGGGAGCGGGTCGGCGGGATCGGCGATCGAGTCGCGCTGCGCCCGTTGATCCTTGTGCCGCCGCGCCCTTGGCTGCAGATACGCTGCGACGAGCGCTTCGAGAAAATCTTTTCTGATGAAGGCGTTGCTGAGGTTCGTTCGCTTCTCGAACGAAATCTTCCAGCGCTTGCGCCGGTGATGCGGGCGATCGGCGTCCGCGAGATCGCGGCCTGGCTCGCCGGCGAGACGAGCGCCGAGGACGCGCTCGCCGCCGGCAAGACCGCCACCCGCCAATATGCCAAGCGTCAATATACCTGGTTCAGCCGCCAGCCGCCGGCGCACTGGCCGCGCCTCGCCGAGCCGTTTGATTGCAGCGCCGTTACCAATGCCCTAGCCTTGTTGGCCGGTGAGGGCGATTGATGCGCGTCTATCTCGATGCCGATGCCGGCCTGGAGCCGATCCGCGCCCGCAAGGTGGCCGTCGTCGGCTACGGCAATCAGGGCCGGGCCCAAGCGCTGAACCTGCGCGACAGCGGCGTCTCGGTGGCCGTCGCCTTGCCCCAGGCTTCGGCGAGCCGGGAGCGAGCCCGGGCCGACCGTTTCGACGTCATGACGCCGGCCGAGGCCGCGGCGGCCGCCGACCTCGTCGTCATGCTCGCCGCCGACGAGGATCATGGCCGGATCTATGACGAGGCGATCGCGCCCGCCCTGCGCCCCGGCGGCGCCTTATGCTTCGCCCACGGCCTCAGCATCCGCTTCGGCCTGATCGAGCCGCGCCCCGACCTCGACGTCTTCCTGGTCGCTCCCAAGGGCCCGGGCACGGCGCTCCGCCGCGAATATGAGGAGGGCCGCGGCCTCGTCGCCTTGTTCGCGGTGGCCCAGGATGCCAGCGGCGGCGGCGAGGCCCTGGCGCTGTCCTATGCCGCCGCGATCGGCAGCGGCCGGGTCGGCATCCTGCCGACCAGCTTCGCCGAGGAATGCGAGGCCGACCTGTTCAACGAGGCGGCGGTGTTGTGGGGGGCGATCCCCGAGCTCATCCATGCCGGCTTCGAGACTCTGGTCGAAGCAGGCTATTCCCCGGAAATAGCCTATTTCGAATGCCTTACTGAGGTAAAGCTCATAGCCGATCTCATCTATGAGCGCGGCATAAAGGGGATGCGCGAGGCGATCTCGAACACGGCCGAGTTCGGCGCTCTCAAGGGCGGCTCCCGGATCGTCACGGCCGACACCCGAACCGAGATGCGCCGGCTTCTGCGCGAGGTGCGCTCCGGCGCCCTCGTCCGCGAGTTGCTGGAGGACGCCGCCGACGGCTATCCTCGGCTGACGGAGTCGAGGCGCCGTGCCGCCGAGCATCCGATCGAGGCGGTGCGCCGGCGAATCGCCGCCCTCACCGGGAGAGCCGGGGATGGCTGAACGCCCGCCCGGTTACGCGTGGATCGACGCCGCGACGGGCGGCGAGCGCTGAGAGGAGAGGGAAAATGGCCAAGGTGCTGTGCGTGCTCTATGCCGATCCGGTCGACGGCCATCCGAGCGAATATCCCCGCGACGACCTGCCGCGGATCGAGGCCTATCCCGACGGCCAGACCTTGCCGAGCCCAACCGCCATCGATTTCCGGCCCGGCGCCCTGCTCGGAAGCGTCTCCGGGGAGCTCGGCTTGCGGCCCTTCCTCGAGAGCCTCGGCCACAGCCTCGTCGTCACCGCCGACAAGGACGGCCCCGATTCGCGGTTCGAGCGCGAGCTTGCCGACGCCGAGATCGTCATCTCCCAGCCCTTCTGGCCCGCTTATCTGACCGCCGAGCGGATCGCCAAGGCGGGCAAGCTCAGGATGGCGGTCACCGCCGGCATCGGCTCCGACCATGTCGACCTCCAGGCGGCGATCGAGCGCGGAATCACCGTCGCCGAGGTCACCTATTGCAACTCGATCTCCGTCGCCGAGCATGTCGTGATGATGATCCTGTCGCTGGTCAGGAACTATCTGCCCTCGCACGACTGGGTCAGCCGCGGCGGCTGGAACATCGCCGACTGCGCCGCCCGCTCCTACGACGTCGAAGGCATGCATGTCGGCACCGTCGCCGCCGGGCGGATCGGCACCGCCGTGCTCCGGCGGATGAAGCCGTTCGACGTCCATCTCCATTATCACGACCGCCACCGCCTGCCGGCCGAGGTCGAGAGCGAGCTCGGCCTGATCTGGCACGACAGCGTCGAGGACATGGTCGCGGTGTGCGACGTCGTCACGATCAACTGCCCGCTCCATCCCGAGACCGAGAACCTGTTCGACGAGGCGATGATCGCGCGGATGAAGCGCGGCGCCTATCTGGTCAACACCGCCCGCGGCAAGATCGCCGACCGCGACGCCGTCGCCCGCGCTTTGGAGAGCGGGCAGCTCGCGGGCTATGCCGGCGACGTCTGGTTTCCGCAGCCGGCGCCTCGGGACCATCCCTGGCGGACGATGCCCAACCACGGAATGACTCCGCACATTTCGGGGACCTCGCTGTCGGCGCAGGCGCGCTACGCGGCCGGCGTTCGCGAAATCCTCGAATGCTGGTTCGACGGCCGCCCGATCCGCGAGGAATATCTGATCGTCCAAGGCGGCCGACTCGCCGGCGCCGGCGCCCACAGCTATTCGGAAGGGGACGCGACCGGCGGCTCGGAGGAAGCGGCGCGGTTCAAGGCATGATCTTCGCCCGCTCGGAGCGCCTGCTTCTGCGCCGTCCGTGCGAGCGGGATCTGGAGCCGCTGATGGCCGGCTGGTCCGACCCGATCATGACCCGCTACACCGGCCTCAGGCCGGACCCACGGGCGTTCCTCGAGCAGCTAATCGCCGACATGCAGGTCAAGTCGCCGGGCGGAGACGATCCTGGCGGCCCTTGGTATCAATATGTCGTCGAACGCTCGAGCGACGGCGCCGTCGTCGGCGATCTCGGCGCCGGTTTCGGAGTCCCCGGCGAGCGCCAGGTCGAGCTCGGCTACCGAATCCTCCCGGCCTATCAGCGCAACGGCTATGCGCGCGAAGCCGTCGCGGCGCTGATCGACCTGCTGATCGAGTCGCACGCCGTCCACCGCTTCGTTGGCGTCGCGGCCTCGGCGAACAGGGCGTCGCGCTCGGTGCTGGAAGCGCTCGGCTTCCGCCAGGAGGGCAGCTTCCGCCGGAGCTTCTGGTGCAACGGCGAGTGGCTCGACGATTCCTATTACGCATTGCTGGCCGAGGAGTGGCGGCAGCGCCGGGCTGGCTGATCCTATTTCCGCCCGAACAGTTTCTCGATGTCGGCGTGGGCGAGCTTGACCCAGGTCGGCCGGCCGTGGTTGCACTGGCCCGAATGGGGGGTGACCTCCATCTCGCGCAGAAGCGCGTTCATCTCGGCCACCGAGAGCAGCCGGCCGGCGCGGACCGAGCCGTGGCAGGCCATGGTCGCGGCGACATGGTCGAGCTTTTCCTTCAGGCTGAGCGCCTCGTCGAAGGCGGCGAGCTCGTCGGCGAGGTCGGCGACGAGGCCCCTGACGTCGCCCGCGCCCAGAAGCGCCGGGGTCGCCCGGATCAGGACCGCGCGCGGCCCGAACCGTTCCAGCTCCAGGCCCATTTCGGCAAGCTCGGGAGCCCGCGCCTCGAGCCGGCCGCAGGCGGGTTCGTCGAGCTCGATCACCTCCGGAAGCAAAAGCGCCTGGCGGGCGACTCCGCCATTGGCCATCGCCTTGCGCATCCGCTCCAGGACCAGCCGCTCATGGGCGGCGTGCTGGTCGACGAGGACCAGTCCGTCCTCGGCCTCGGCGACGATATAGGTTGCGGCGACCTGGCCGCGGGCCACGCCGAGCGGGAAGCCGCGGGCTTCGGGCGCCGCCGCCAGCGCCGGCTCGGCGCGGGCGGACGGCGCCGGCTCCCAGGTCGGACGATGGTCCCAGACGCTGGACTGGCCGGGCGCCGGCGCGGGATAGCTCGGACTGCGCATCGGCTCCGCCTGCCACTGGCCGAGCGCGGCGGCGCTCGGGCGCTGGGCGCTGCGGTGGCCGGCCTGGTCGAGGGCGTGCCTCAGTCCGCCGACGATCAGGCCGCGCATTCCGCCCGGGTCCCGGAAGCGGACCTCGGTCTTGGCGGGATGCACGTTTACGTCCACCTCGTCGCCCGGGAGGTCGATGAACAAGGCCAGCACCGGGTGGCGGTCGCGAGCGAGCAGGTCCTGATAGGCGGCGCGCACCGCGCCGATCAGAAGCCGGTCCTTCACCGGCCGGCCGTTGACGAACAGGAACTGGTGGTCGGCTATCCCGCGGCTGAAGGTCGGCAGCCCGGCGACTCCGCCGAGCCTTGCGGTTCCCCGGACATAGTCGACGGCGAGGCTGTTCTCGGCCAGCCCACGGTCGGTCAGAGCGGCGACTCGGTACGGGCGGTCCTCGCCCGGCTGCACCGACAGCGTCCGGCGCCCGTCATGATCGACGCTGAAGCCGATATCCGGCCGCGCCATGGCGAGGCGCTTCACGACTTCGAGGCAGGCGGCATATTCGGCCCGCTCGGAGCGCAGGAACTTGCGCCGCGCCGGCACCCTGGCGAACAGGTCCTCGACGATGACCCGGGTGCCCGGCGGAAGGGCGGCCGGCCCCTCGCCTTCGAGCCGGCCATTGTCGACGATCCTCGCCCAGCCGTCGGCTCCGCTCCGGCGGCTTTCGATCCGCACGCGAGCCACGCTGGCGATCGACGGCAGCGCCTCGCCGCGAAAGCCCAAAGTCTCGACCCGATCGATCGAGTCGGTGGGCAGCTTGGAGGTGGCGTGGCGCTCGAGCGCCAGGCCGATCTCGTCGGCCGCCATGCCGCAGCCGTCGTCGGCCACTTCGATCCGGCTGGTCCCGCCGGCGCCGAGCGAGACCGCGATCCGCGCCGCGCCCGCGTCGATCGCATTTTCGACCAGCTCCTTCAACGCGCTGGCCGGTCTTTCCACCACTTCACCGGCGGCGATGCGGTTGACCAGATGCTCGGGCAGGCGCCGTATTGACATGGTTGCGGGTCTATACGAAGCGGCGGCGGCCCGCGAGACGTGTCGAACTCTTTTTGCCGGTCCCGGCGCAGGCAGGGATGGACCCAGGGCGCGGCGCCATCCTATAGGGAATGTTAGGAGAAGGCCGGGCAAGATTTGCGGGCCGTCCGCTCCCTCCAGGCACGTTAGGCAGATATGTCGCTTTTCAATTTCTTCCGCTTTCCCTCGCACGACATGGCGATCGACCTCGGCACCGCCAACACGGTCGTCTACGTCCGCGGCCGCGGCGTCGTCCTCAACGAGCCCTCGGTGGTGGCGATCGAGACGATCAACGGGGTCAAAAGGGTCAAGGCGGTCGGCGACGACGCCAAGCTGATGATGGGCAAGACCCCCGACCAGATCGAGGCGATCCGCCCGCTTCGCGACGGCGTCATCGCCGACATCGACGTCGCCGAGCAGATGATCAAGCATTTCATCCAGAAGGTGCACGGCCGCCGGCGCTTCCCGCGCTGGCCGGAGATCGTGATCTGCGTTCCTTCGGGGTCGACCTCGGTCGAGCGGCGAGCGATACGCGACGCCGCGTCCAACGCCGGCGCCCGCCAGGTCTATCTGATCGAGGAGCCGATGGCCGCCGCGATCGGCGCCGACATGCCGGTGACGGAGCCGATCGGGTCTATGGTGGTCGATATCGGCGGCGGCACCACCGAGGTCGCTGTGCTCAGCCTTCGCGGCCTCGCCTACACCACTTCGGTCCGGGTCGGCGGCGACAAGATGGACGAGGCGATCTCCTCCTATGTCCGGCGCAACCACAATCTGCTGATCGGCGAGGCGACCGCGGAGCGGATCAAGAAGCAGGTCGGAATCGCCAAGCCCCCGCCCAACGGGTCGGACGGCGAGACCGTGCACATCAAGGGCCGCGACCTCGTCAACGGCGTGCCCAAGGAGATCACGATCAACCAGCGCCAGATCGCCGAGGCGCTGTCGGAGCCGGTCGGCACGATCGTCGAGGGCGTTCGCATCGCGCTCGAAAACACGGCGCCCGAGCTGGCCGCGGACATCGTCGACCAGGGCATCGTCCTCACCGGCGGCGGCGCCCTGCTCAAGGGCCTCGACGAAGTGCTGCGCGACGAGACCGGCCTTCCCGTCACCGTCGCCGACGACCCTCTCACCTGCGTCGCGATCGGCACCGGCCGGGCGATGGAAGAGGAAATCTTCCGCGGCGTCCTGCAGACGGCGTAGCACGAGGGCGCGGAGCGATGGCGCCGCCCTCCAACCGGCGCCCCGGATTCTCCCGCAGGGCGCAATATGGCTTGTTCCTGGGCTATGTCGTCGCCGTCGCCGGGCTGGTCGTCGCCCTGCTCCTGCTGGCGATCGCGATCATGGACCCGCGCGGATTCGCCGCGATCAAGGGCGGCGCGCTCGACGCCACGACTCCGGTCACCTCGGGCGGGCGCAGCGTCGCGCGCTTCTTCGGCGGGATCGGCGGCGCGGTGGGCGACTATTTCCGCGCCGGATCGCAGAATGCGCGGCTTCGCGAGGAGCTCGAGGCGGTTCGGCGCGAGCTCAACCGGGTCAAGGCCGCCGAGGCGGAGAACCGGCGGCTGACTCGCCTGCTCGGACTGGCCCGGGAGACTCCGGATGAAGTCACCCTCGCTCGCATCGTCGGCTCGTCGTTCGAATCGCCGCGCCGGCTCGCCACCTTGTCCGCCGGCAGCAGCGCGGGGGTCGCCGTCGGCCAGCCCGTGCGCTCACCCGAAGGACTGATCGGGCGGGTGATCGAGGTCGGGCGCTGGGCGGCGCGCGTTCTGCTCGTCACCGACGGATCGAGCAACGTGCCGGTGCGGATGATCCGCGACGGGACTCCGGCGATCGCGGTCGGACGGGGCGACGGAACGATCGAGCTCAGGACCCTCGAGGTCGGCGAAAATCCGTTCCGACGCGGCGACATCCTCGTCACTTCGGGCATCGGCGGGATCTTTCCGCCGAACGTGCCGGTCGCTGCGGTGATCCGCCTCGAGGGCGACACGGCCATTGCCCGACCCATAGCCGACCCCGCCCGGATCGACTTCGCGATCGTCCAGCATGCCTTCCAGCCCGCCGCCAATGCGGAGCTCGAAGCGGCGCCGCCGCAGCCGATCGCACCGCCGATCGGCGCCCCTCCCCCCGCTCCGGGCCAGGCCGCGCCCGCCGCGGCGACGCCTGCGGCCCGTCAGCGCGACCCGCGCTATCAGCCCGCTCTGCAGCAGCCGCAGCCGGGCGCGACGGTACCGCCGCGATGAGCCGGATCGCGGGCTCGAGCACCGAGGTCGCGATCCGCGACCTGCGGCGCCGCTTCGTGCCGTTTTTCTCGACCGTCATCGCGATCGCTCTGGCGCTTCTGCCGGTGGTCGCGTCGGCGCCGCTCGTCCCCGACCTCGGCTTCCTCGCCCTCGTCACCTGGCGCCTGCTCCGGCCCGAAATCTGGTCGGCCCAGGTCGCGCTCGGCCTCGGGCTGCTCAACGACCTGGTCACCGGCAATCCGCTCGGCCAGTCGATGCTGCTCTGGACCGGCGCGTTCCTCGCCTTCGACCTGATCGACAGCCGGCTCGGCTTTCGCGACTATCTGATGGACTGGCTGATCGGGGCCGGCGCGATCATCTTCCATACAGTCGGGGCGTGGTACATCGCCCTGCTCATGGGAAGCGACGTGCGGTTCGCGATCATCCTCCCCCAGATGGGGCTCGGCGTCCTGGCCTATCCGGTCATGGCGCGGATCGTGCTCGCCCTCGACCGCTGGCGGCTGATGCGATGAAGCGCCGCCACGCCCCCCCAGTCACCGAGAGCAGCCAGGCCTATACCTTCACCCGGCGCTCGCTCGTCCTCGGCGCGGCCCAGGCCGGGCTCGCCGCCTTGCTCGCCGGGCGGATGGGCTACATCTCGATCGCCCAGAACCGACTCTACAGCGACCTCGCCGAAAGCAATCGAATCCAGATGCGGCTCATCCCGCCGAGGCGCGGCTGGATCGTCGACCGTCACGGCCAGCCGATGGCGGTCAACCGAAGCGACTTTCGGGTCGATCTCATCCCCGACCGCCTCGAGGAGGCCGACCGGGTGATCGCCGAGCTCGCCCGGATCCTCGAGCTGAGGCCGGAGGACGTGCGCAAGATCCGCGAGGATCTGGAGGCGGCCGCCGGTTTCCAGCCGGTGCCGGTGGCCGAGCATCTCTCCTTCGAGAAGTTCGCCGCGGTGACCGTGCGCCTCCCCGAGCTGCCCGGGGTCTCGCCGCTGCGCGCTTTCTCGCGTTTCTATCCGGAAGGCGCCGCGGTCGGCCACCTGATCGGCTATGTCGGCACGCCCAATCGCGAGGAATATGAAGCCGAGGACCGCAATCCCCTCTTGGTCACGCCCGGGTTCAAGGTCGGCAAGGAGGGACTCGAGCAGGTCATGGAAACGCGGCTGCGCGGGCGGCCGGGCGCCGGCCGGGTCGAGGTGACGGCGCGCGGCCGGCTGGTGCGCGAATTGCGCACGCTTCCCGACGTCAGCGGGCCGCCGCTGCGCACCACCATCGACGCCGGCCTGCAAAGCTATGCCGCCCGCCGCCTCGGCGACGAATCGGGCGCCTGCGTCGTGATGGACTGCAACAGCGGCGACATTCTCGCCCTGGCGTCGATGCCGGCCTATGATCCCAATTCCTTCGCCGACGGGATCAGCCACAGCGAGTGGCAGATGTTCGCCCAGGACGAGCGCAAGCCGTTGCTCAACAAGGTGCTCAACGCGCTCTACCCGCCCGGCTCGACGATCAAGCCGGCCTCGGCGCTGGCTCTGCTCGAGGCCGGAGTCGACCCCGAGGACCGGGTCAGCTGCGGCGGCGGCTACCAATTGGGCAACCGCTTCTTCCGCTGTCTCGGCCGGCACGGCCCGATGACCATGCACACCGCCATCGCGAGGAGCTGCAACACCTATTTCTATGCGATGGGACGCCGGGTCGGCTTTGACCGGATCGCGCCCGTCTGGCGCGAGCTCGGGCTCGGCCAGCGCTTCGAGCTTCCGGTCGTGAGCCAGAGCTACGGCACGGTCCCCGACAGTGCCTGGAAGCAGCGCCGCGCCGCCCAGAACGCCAAGGCCTTCCACCGCCCCGACTGGACCGAAGCGGACACGCTCAACGCGTCGATCGGCCAGGGCTATGTGATCCTCAACCCGCTTCAGCTTGCCACCTACGCCGCCTGCATCGCCTCCGGCCGGAAGGTGCGGCCTCGCCTGATCGCCGGCGAGGGCCCGGGTCCCCGGCCGCTGCCCTATCAGGCCGAGCATTTCGCCAAGGTGCGCCGCGGCATGTGGGAGGTCGTGAACGGCGCCGGCACCGCCGGTCGAAGCAGGCTGCCTTTTCCCGACATCACGATGGGCGGCAAGACCGGGACCGCTCAGGTGCGGCGGATCGAGGGCGGCCAGCGCGGCCAGAGCGGCGACTGGAAATATCGCGATCACGGCCTGTTCGTGTTCTTCGCGCCGGTGGAGCGGCCGCTTTATGCGGGCGCGGTGGTGATCGAGCACGGCCTCGGCGGCGCCCGGGCCGCCGCGCCGGTCGCCAAGGACGTGCTCACCTATCTTTTCGACAAGGACAAGGCGATGCAGGCGCTGCTTCCGCTCGAGCAGCAATGGGGCGGCGGCATCGCCGAGCGCATGGAGCGCAGGGCGCAGGAATGGGCGGCGCGCTCGGACCAGGCGGCGCCGCCGACCGGGCGAAGCTGATGGCGCTCGCCCACCTTCCCCGCCCGGTCGCGGAGCTGCCCTGGCGGATGCTCTGGGTCGTCGTCGCGCTCGCCGTCTCCGGCGTGCTCGGCCTCTATTCGGCGGCGGGAGGCTCGGTGATGCCCTGGGCGCTTCCGCACGCTCTGCGCTTCGCCCTGTTCCTGGGGCTGGCGATCGGCCTGTCCTACGTGCGCCCGCGCACCTTCCAGGATTTCGCCTGGGCGGCGTTCGGCGCCGGCATCCTGCTGCTCATCCTCACCCTTGGGCTCGGGGCCATACGCGGCGGCGCGCGCAGCTGGCTCGAATTGGGCTTCCTCCGAATCCAGCCGTCCGAGCTGATGAAGCCGGTGCTGGTTCTCGTCCTCGCCCGCTTCTACGCTCACGTCCCGCCGCGCGAGATCACCCGCTGGTCGGCGATCTGGCCGACCGGCGCCATCCTCGCCTTGCCGATCCTTCTCATCCTGCTCCAGCCGGACCTCGGCACGGCGACCCTGATCATCCTCAACACCATCGCCATGATGTTCCTCGCCGGGCTGCCGCTGCGCCTGTTCATCGGCGGCGGCGCCGCGGTCGCGGCGGCGATCCCGGTCGGCTATTCGCTGCTCCTTCCGCACCAGCAGGAGCGGGTGCTGATCTTCCTCAACCCCGAGCAGGACCCGCTCGGCGCCGGCTATCACATCACCCAGTCCCAGATCGCGATCGGATCGGGCGGAGTGCTCGGCAAGGGCTTCCTCAACGGGTCGCAGAGCCACCTCCAATATCTTCCCGAGCAGCATACCGACTTCATCTTCTCGGCTCTGGCCGAGGAATGGGGGCTGGCCGGCGGGCTGGTCCTGATCCTGCTCTTCTACCTGCTCGTGCGCTGGGGGATGCGGGTCGCGCTCGATGCCGCCGACCGCTTCGACCGGCTCGCCGCGGGCGGCCTCGCCATGACCATCTTCTTCTACATCGCGGTCAACCTGATGATGGTGATGGGCCTGGCGCCGGTGGTCGGAATCCCGCTTCCGCTCGTCTCTTATGGCGGCTCGGCGATGCTGACGGTGATGATCTGCCTCGGCATCCTGATGGCGATCGACCGCAAGACCCGCCTCGATTCGCGGCGCGGCTAGGGGGATCGGAGCGCGGGGCCCCGGCCGGCCGCCCGGCGGTTGCATTCGCCGCCCCCCGACCCTAAATGCCGCTTCCGCCTGGGCGGCGCGGAGGCCCTGCCCCACCAGGCGACGGACGCATAGCTCAGTTGGTAGAGCAGCTGACTCTTAATCAGCGGGTCCCAGGTTCGAGCCCTGGTGCGTCCACCACCTTTTCAAGCACTTAGCTGCCCCCTCTCCTCCTGCTCAAAATCGAAAGGTAGCAGGCTAGGTAGCGAGCGATATGAGACAAGGTGAGACCGCTTCGCGCCGAATGGGAACCTGCCTCCGTCTCAGTTTTGCGCCTTCATGGCCGCGCTCGCCCCTGGATAATAGGCGGTGGCCTCGAGTCTCCTAAATCGTCGGAACTGAGTGGCGGAGCGGAGTGCTGCGGGCTGGCGCTCGCCCTCAATCCCTTGCCAGCGCGGTTGCCGGTGATTTTCAGGTAGCGCGGTTGGCTTCGACGTCGGAGCTCGAGATTGCCCCCGCCGCCACAGCCATGAAGGCAGCTAAGTCCTCGGCCGGCCCCTCAAACGTGATCTGGCGTGGCGTGTGTAAGACGGCCTTCAGGCCCTGCTCTAAAAGAAGCTCGCGCAAGCGTCGCCCGCTTCCAACCTGGAAGCGGAAAGGCCGTCCGCCGTGGCGTCTAATTAACTCCCTCACCGGCAGTTGCGATACCTTGGCCTTGCCATAATCGAGGCAGATGCCGACGCGACTGGAGGCGAACTCGAGCAGCAAGTCGATTTCGTCCAGGAAGATCCCGTAATGGAGCGGCTTGGTCGTGCTCTTCTCCCGATCGGTGACGAAGTACGAACCGTTCTCGAGAAACATGTCAACATCCAGCTTGTCGGCCAGTGCCGACAGTTTCTCCACGCCGCGGCGTGCTGCGTCGTCGGCGTTGCGACGTTGAAACTCGCTGCTCCTCCATCCAGGAAACCGGTATCCTGGATGCACCACGACCTCCCTAGCCCCGATGTCCCGTGCGAACTCACCGCACCGGGCGATCACTCGCAGCGCCAGTTCCTGCACGTCAGGCACAACGCTCACGAGGTTAATGTCGTAGAAGACGCTGTGCACGACGGGGGTAACGCCGGCACCGCGCAGCCTGGTGCGGAGAGCTGACCGCCGCTCCGGCGTCAGTTCGGCCAAGAGATTCGGCCCCTGATCCGGTATCAATTCAACGGCCGTGGCACATGCCCGCACCGCCGCCTCAACGAATTCTTCGAAACTATAGCCGTAATATCCTGCATACGACACAGCCGGTGTCACGCCGGTTTCAGAACAAGCCATAAGCGCTTTCCAGAAGTTTCGAGAAGAGGCGCTTCAGGGCCTCGACAACTTCAGTTGGATCAACGTCGTACAGCACACCCAGCAAACTGATCATCAATAGCAGTCGACGAGCCCACGGCCCCATGGCGGGGAAATGCGTCGGGCGTTTCGACATCAGGTAAAGGCTTGCCGCGAGCAGGGCTATTCCCGCCCAAGAGACGACTGACTGGTTAGGAGCGGGTATCGCTTCTTGTAAGCCAAACGCGGCGAACAGTCCCGTCAATGCGGCGCCCCAGGTTGCAAGGCGGAAGAGTGGTGCGGGGAGAATGGTATGAAAGCGAGTTCCCGTAGCGAAGGGCAGGAACAAAGGTTCCTGCAGGGCACCCTGCTGCCGCATCGCATCTATCCTCGGGATCACAATGCTGGGATCGAAGTGTCTGATGATCGGGTCGAGCCCGTACGTCGCCCAATACTGCGAACGGATCGTCGGGGTGTTCTCGCTCTCCTTCTCCGTCCAGCCCTCCGGGGTGATACGGCGCTGAAAGCTCCGCACAGCTTCTGCAACTGTCGGATGCAGTATGTCCGTTTCAGATTGCACAAGCGCGCGAATGATCGCTGTAGGCTTGGAATGAAGCCACTTCGTCCCCGCGATCACAACTTCCTCGTTGTCCCAGCTGTCGTTCGCGAGCAACAGCTCCCGTCCCTGCTGATAGCTCGGCCTGTCCGAAAGGCCGGCCATTGCCAAAACGGCCACGGCATACGCGGTCGCCGTTGCTGAGTAAGACTGCTGTGCATGCAACGACCACCCTTCAGCCGAATGTTCTCGGAGCATCCAATCGGCCGCGGCTGTGACATCTTTGGCCCGGTTCCAGGCCGCGGCGTTTAGCGCACTCGCCGCTAAGTAGGTCGAGAAGATATCCGACTGCCCATTACGCTCTACTTCTCCCCAGCCTTGGTCCGCGTTCCTCGCCCGCACGAGCCACTCAGCCGCCTTTCGCTGGAAGCGACGCTCGGTATTTGGAAAGCACTCGGCGAGCGTCAGGAGCGGCAACGCTACGTATCTCACCCGCTTGCCTCGGTCCCGCAGGTGCTCGTCGAGACTGCCTTTCATATACTCGATCGAGGGTGCACAGTCGCTGGTCGGCGCTCCTGCACGTTGCAGGACGTACAGTGCCTCCGCGGTGTTGACCATCGAGCTCGGCTGGCCAGGCACCATGCCCCACCCGCCATCGGGGTTGCGGTTTTCGAGCAGCCACTTCGCAGCGCCTGCAAGTTGAACGAAATAGGCCAACGCGCTTCTCCGACTTTGCGGAGGGTATACGAAATTAATCAGCGCAAAAGCATTACCCCGGTGCGGACCCCCCGAGAGGATGGTGGGACCGTCAGAAGAAACCGTCGCTCCGGGGCCCGACCGCTCGCCGGACCACACCGCATTTGGTTCGATGGAGAATCTCTCCACTCGCAAGCGCCCGGAACACGTGACTTCTAAGCTTGGGGTCGCAGGTTCGAATCCTGCCGGGCGCGCCAGTTTTCCGCCATTTTTTTGTTACCTAGCGGCTGGTTAGGAAACGTATAGGTAACATTTGGCTGGGCTCCGGTGGCATGCTCTGGCTCGTTATGGAACGGTCCGTAGGCTAAGCGAGCGTAATTTAGAGTGTTACCTAACCGAGCTCCAGCCACATCGAAAAACCTCCGCATTCGTGACCAGTGCACCATTCGTGCTGCCTCAACGATCAGGATTGAAAGTCTAATGAGTCCAGACCTGTTTCGCTTTTCAAGGTGGCGGTATCGCCCGCCGCAAGGCGCTCGAACATATAAGGAATCAGCTCGGGAGCGTAGGATTCCCGGAACAACGCGTGGATCCTGTCGAAGGTCTGCCGTTCGGCGCCCTCCGCCATTAGAGCAAGGAAAAATGCGCGCATCGCGCGGGACATCTGTTGCTGACGGTCAAACGGCATGAAGCCGTCGGGCTCAAGCAAATATGCCATCAAGTCGTCGAACGCGCGCTCGACGATCTGCTCCATCGCTCGGCTCGACGCGATTCCCGCACGGTGGTTGGGCGAGAAATCCGCCGATGCCGTTACACCAGTCTCGATCTCGTCCAGCACGGCGCGCGCGATCCAAGGCGCCAACAATATGCCGTTCCGATAGGTCCCCGTTGCGACACTGACGGCGGTACCCGCCAGTGCGCCGACGATCATTTTCCCGTCAAGTGAATAAGGGCGGCTTCCCGATCCGGCGCGCACGAACGCGGATCGTCGCAAGTCGGTGTGGAATTGATGCGCGACGTTGTAGAGCAGACCCTGCAGCTCTGCGAGAGACGGTCGAGTTCCAAAGTCGTCGTCGAGTTCGACCCTGTTCGTCGCTCCTACATAGATCCGGCTACCGCCACGCGGAATAATGTGGAGGCCGCAGGCGAAGTCGCGGTTGGGCGTGCGCAACACGTACGGCACCCTCACCTCGCCCTCCAAGATCGCGTATGATCCTTTGCCCCCGACCAGGCGTGGAAACCCGGGAGGCACAAGGCCTGCTCGGCGCAGCAGCCTGGTGCTCGCCGTGCCGCACGCGATAATGATATGGTCCGCTGCGACCGTCGCACCGTCGGCCAAACGGACCCTCCGCCCTTCGATCTCGATATCGACGGCCTCTTGATCGACGTATTTGTACTTGGCGTGCCGTGAGGTTGCGACCTCTAGTGCCGACATCAGCTGCCCGCTGTCGACGAACCCCTCGTCGGGCAGGAAAAGGATCGCGTGCGGGAACCATGATGGATGCGGGCTTAGATAGAAACAGTCGCACGTGTCCACGCGTTCGGCGCGCTCGCCATTCGCGTGGGCGGTCCGCTCGATTTCATCAAGGTTGGAAACATCGTCCCGACTGGCCGCATTGGCCACGATGAACGTGCCAGTTCCGTGAGTGACAGGCCGGCCGGCCTCCTGCTGCAATGCATCGAGCCACCCGCCATAGGAGCGGGCCGCTTGAATCCGGACTGCAGTTTCCGCGCCGGATCTGTCATGCGGTTCATGCGCCGTGACCTCGCCAAACGCCCCCAACATCGCACCCGCCGCGCGCGAGGCCGCGTCAGCCTGCCATGCCGACGGAGCGATGCAAGTGACTTCATGACCTCGCGCCAAGGCTTCACGCACGAGCGACAGTCCTACAACGCCTCCGCCAACGACGGCGATGTGCCCGGCTCCGGCCATCAGAGCGGCTCAAGCATCATAATGGTTCGCCAGAAAGATGAATCCCGCGGGGGATCGCCGTTGCGGGGATCGACCAAATCGATGAAATAGAAAAATCCCTCAGCGTCGGGATAATAGAATTTCCTGCCCTTGTGGATCAGGTGGAAGCCAGATCGCAGCATGCCCTTGTTCGATGCGGCATTATCGGGATCGGCTAGTCCGAAAGCGTATCGAAACCCCGCCTGCCGCCCTGATTCAAAGAGCCGGGCCATCAACCGGCTGTAAAGGCCCTGACCGCGGGCCTCGGGCGCGACAAAAATATAAGGAATATAGATTGTGTCCGGATCTTGGCACCGGGTACCCCATATCAGACCTGCCGTGGTCTCGCCCACGATCGCAGCAGCAATTAATCCGCCGCCCCTGAATACCGCACCCAAGACGTAATCAACGGTTGTCTTGGGATCACCGGGCAGCAGGCCGGCGCATCGCCATAGCTCCTCGACAGTTTCGACCGGAACCACGACGATGTCGTCACTTCGGCTGGACATCCTATTTTTGCCGCTTTAAGTCCAGGAAACCGAACGTGTTCAGTTCGGGCACGACATGCGTCTCGGACAACCACAGCACCGCAAATTTGCTGCCCAACCCGACCAGGCGGATGATCATGACGCCCTCCCATTTTTGATCACTGTCGTTGTCATCAATCTCATAATAAAGATTCACAATCCCGTTCTTGCAGACTCCGCGGCCGGTTAGTTTTCCGAAGGCGAACGGCTCCGCCGATCCGACCTGATTGACCGATATATCCGCGCTCAGCCGCGCCTGCTTGCCGCGGGTGACGATGACGCCGTTTCGCAGTTCATATTCGTAGGGATTTACCGGTTGTTGTTGCTCGCCGGCCCACGTGAGCGACAACAGATCCCGGCCCTCGCCGTAGAATCTCTGGCGCACGCCCCGCTTTGGAAGGGCGAACCCGAAATGCGTCAAATAGCCAGCAACGATGGCTGCGGCCAAAGTGGCTATCGCTCCGATCAGCGCGGCTGCCATGGCCGAATCCATAACGGGTGCGGCGCCTCCTTTCCCGCGCGCATCGTACTGATGCGTAAAGCACCTAGCCAGCCCCACCGAGGGACCAAGCCAACGTTCAGCTCCAGCGCAAATGCGGCGCCCCCGAACGCCTGCCACTTAGATCCTCGACACGAACGCCCACAACCCCGGGGCTCCGACCTTCACTCCCCAGGCGGGTGCTACTTACCGATGGAAAGCCGCGTCGCCGTCGGATTGCTCTTGCTTCATTTGCTGAAGTCTTCGAAGCTGGTTGTGATCCCGATTGCTCAGGGCTTTTTCGAAGCAGTAGCCGATGGTCGGAACACCAGCGGCTCCGGGATCGTCAGGGTACTAGGGCCAGCCGGGAAGCACTTTGATGCGGACGCCTTACGAGGATCTCGTCTATAACTTGACTGGGCGAGAGGCACGCCCTGCGATGATCACACAGGACTATGTAGAAAGCGTCGTAGACGATGCACGACACCATCATCCAGACTGGCTTGACCTGCGAAACATGAACCTGACAGAACTTCCGGGCCAAGTCGGTAATTTGCTTGAGCTCCGAAGCCTAAACATTGGAGGGAATAAGTTCACATCGATCCCAAGCATGATACTCGGAATTCCCACCTTGCGCCGGCTCTACGTTCAAGGAAACGAAATTGTTGATATCCCTACGGAGATCCAATACCTAACGAGACTTGAAGCTCTGTACGCGGCCCGAAATAAAGTAACATACGTCTCCGATGGGCTTAGCGAAATCCAGAGCTTGCGCGTTCTGGATCTGGCGCACAACGCGCTTGCAAGCGTTCCGGAGTCGCTCGGTAATCTTGGCTTGCTTGAGCAGCTCTACCTCCACGGGAACAGAATCGTGGTTCTCCCGGACTCCCTCGCGAACCTAACAAACCTTCGCCACCTCGATCTCAGCCGGAACCGCTTGCTCCGTCTACCAGAGGGCTTAGGACTGATATCCTCTTTGCAAACCCTGAACCTCGAGGACAACGATTTGCGCTCTCTGCCCGCGTCGTTGGCTTATCTGAGGAATGTCGAGCATGTGTACCTGGACGGCAACCCTTTGGACCAGGACTTGGCGTTCCTCACCGGGCCGGAAGGCTTACCGGGCATCAGGCCCAGCCGGAAGACCGCACGTCGCATGGTTGACATCCCGCGGCGGATTCGAGCTTACGGGGCTCCCACCATCCCACCTGCAATGCCGGGGCCCCAATTTGCTGTCGTCGATGGCCGGCGCATTGATTTGGTCGAGCCGCATGGTTCCGACGATGTCCAAGAAATCGGGGATCTACTTCCTCAACTGAGCGAGGCGCTGGGCGACCTGGTCAATGCAGCGCACGGCTCCAACCACCACGCGATTCTAGCCGACTTGGGCAGTCGCTACCGTGCCGTCATACCGCGTGCTGGCGGACCGATCTCAATCGATGCCTGCTTCTCGTGGGGCATCCGACTGAGTCGCGCCTACCGGAAGACTAGGCAGCTAGCCGAGGCCGATGGAGCGGATACGCCTGTTGCCATCGGAGAAGCTGTAGAGAGCGTGCTGGCTTTGCACGGGTTGATCATAGCGAGCACCGAGCGCGGACGAAATTTAACAGCTCTCGCGGCCCGAGAGCGCGCGACCGGCCGCCATGGCCCCCAATTCAGGGACGCTGCTCGGCGAGTGGCAACACTCGTTCACGAGTATTCGACCTTAGCGACGCCGCGCGCGCGGGACGAGCTGATGTTCGCCACTGCTCCAAACGGTGCGGGCGAGGATCATGCTGCGGCGACGGCTCACGCCTCTTGGACAGTTTTCAACTTTATCAGGACCATCGCTCGGGTAGCAGTTGTCTCAGCTCCAGTTGTAGTCGCTGGGGCCGTCGCCCAAGAGGTTGTTATCCATTCCGCGCCAGGATCGGCAGCGTCGGAGCATCTCACCTCATTAGTCAACTTAGTGTGGGATTTTTTTCTTAGCGAGCGTCAAGCATTCACAGCCTTGGCCCTAGCCGGGGGCGTTGAGTTTCAGTGGATCCTCTACCTAGTGGACTGGATGCGGGCGATCAGCCAGCGCCCCGCTTCCAAGTGACTGTCGAGGAGGGCGCCTAACGGGAGTGGGTGCGTTTGCTTCGGCTTTGTTGAAGATATCTTCTAAGCTTGGGGTCGCAGGTTCGAATCCTGCCGGGCGCGCCAGTTTTCCGCCAATTTTTTGTTACCTCAATCTGCGCCAGGTAACGCATAGGTAACAGCCGAGCGGGATATGGTGACATCTCGCGGCACCACGTGGGACGAGGGGCGGGCTGTGCCGGCCGCTTTTGGCCGTTTGCGGACTGGCAGCTTCCCGGAGACGAACAGGCCAGAGCGGACGTATCTTTGCCGCTATTGCGCGTCTGGGATGCGGCCAAGGGAGCGGCCCTTCCCTATTGCCGGCGTCGGAAGCCGTAAGGCGCGATCTGCGACCATCGGATCCGTCGCCAGGGCGTCGACCATTGCCCGTCGCGCAGGGTCCGCGTGAACACCCAGCCTTTGTCGCGCGAGTTGCGGCTGAAGGCATGAATGTCGCCGGTATAATTGTCGACCATGGCCGACAGACGGGGAGACTTGCGCGACAAGAGCAAGGCCCGCGCCTGCTTTACGGGCAAGCGTTCGAACAAGGTCCATCCCCGCTCGCGCCGTTCGGCCCTGGCCCGTTGGCGGGGCGAGCGGCGATCGACGAGGAGTGGCTCGCGGACCGCTTCCAGGCCTGCGAGCCGAGGAAGCACGGTGCAACAGGGCTCGTCGCCGACCCTCTTCTCCTCCTTGACGACCGAGGCGAGGATCGCGTCTCGCGATGCGGGCGGGAGGCTCTTCCAATAGGTTTCCTCGAAGAACCAGTGGTCCGTGCCGTAGAGGAGGAAGCTCTCGATCAAGCCGAGGAGGTTCTCAGCCTTCTCCGCGCCGTCATCGGCTTCTAGGCCGGTATCGCGCAGATAGCGGTCGAGAAGCGGCGCCTGCTCCCAGCGGGACGCGATCAGCACCTGGGTGCGGGTATCTTCTGGTATAACCACTAGGAAGAGGATGAGGCGGTGTGGATCGGGTCCGACGTTGAAGTTGATCGCGCTCTGCCCGGAAAGCGTCACCGGCAGCCGGTGGTTCAAAACAAAGCGATGGATGTTCGCGCCGAGCGCGCCCTGGTCGACCGCGCCGAGCGCCGGCACGAGGTCGGCGGTCATCCCCTCTATCGTGGCGAGATCGGTTCGCGCGCTTTCCAGCCATTCGGCTAGCTGGGCGCCCCTGTCGGGCGGGATCTGGATCTTGTATTTGGCCAGGATCGGGTGGCTGGCGAGGAGTGCCGACACCTCGTCATGGACGAGCTTCGCCAAGTTCTTGTCGCGGAGCGCTAGAAACTTGTCCCGTGCCCGGCTGTGATGGTCGATGTCGAAACGAATGCGGACAGCCTCTCGCGCGACTGACCGGAAAAGCTGGAGCACGAAATCGCGGGGATGCTCGAGAGTTCCGCGAGTCTCGAGATCGGCGAATAGCAGCTCGTGCCGGTCGCAGAAGCCCGGAAAGGTGCTCGCGTGGTCGACCCCCTTGCGCTCGTAGACGATCTCTTTTTTCACATAATCAAGTGTCGGAGCGATGACATGGCCGTCGCCGGACTTGATACGGGCGAGGGGCCCGGCTTTCTGGAGTGTGTGGGAGCGGCGGATCGTCTTGTCGCCGCAACCGGGATATCGGCACTTCGCCGGCTTCTTCCAGTTCTTGAAGATCTCCTTCTGGCTGCCGAACTTGAGCTTCTTGTACGCGCTATCCGAAACGAGCTCGATCTCCCCCGAGTTGATACGGTCGTAGAGCGCGCTCGTTGCCGCGGCGAAGGCGGCCTCGGCTTCGGGCGGCGCGGCGACGATGATGCCCCCGGGCGTTCGCTCCGGGTCGACGATTTGAACGGACATGATGTAGGAGCCTCCGGCGGACCTTATGGGTAGCTAGGAATGCCACCCTCGGGCTGCAACATCGGTTTGAGACGGTTCAAGATCTCAATCGCCGCGCAGGATACGAGCATTCCGCCGCCCGCGGCGAGCTACGCGAAAGCCCCTGTCCGCGATGGTCGGCGCGCGGCGCCCGGCTCGGCCGGGATTGCCGGCATGATCGCACAGTCAGGACGGAAATCGCCTCGAGGCCAGCTCTATAGTGTCAGTCGCCGGAACGAAAATACACCCGGAACCGATCCTCCTCCCCGCCCATCGAGAAGCGTTCGGTATACCAGCCGAGCTCGTGGCGCTCGAAGGCCTCCCAAACAAACAAGCCGAACATCAGCGCAGCGAGATCGAAATTGCTGCGCGCGGCCTTGTCGTAGATCGGCTGGTAAGGAGTGCCCTCCCAGTTCGAGCCGGGGATCGACGACGCGGTCTCGATGCGGCTACCGGCGATCCGCTCGTCCAGGGCCGCGCGAACTCCTTGCACTTCTTCCTTCGACATCCGCTAGCGCGAGCCGGAATTTCGCGCTTCCTTCCCTGCAGAACAAGAGTTGATCGCGACCTGAGCCGACGAAGTCCGGTAGCTAGTTGAATTGCCTCGCTCTTAGTCAGAGCAAGTGAGAACTCTGGGCGGCCGCCAACATGGTAGTCGAGAGCATGACGATTCCGGCCGATGGTCATCGCCGAGCGGATCGGGGCGGTTGTCCTGTAGGGCGATGTCGCGCGGGTGAAGGTCCGGCGGGTGATCGCGCGACGCATCGTCGAGCTAGGGGGTGGATCTGCCCAGCTCAATAACCATTGATGACTCGATCATTGAGCGGGGCTGACACGTGGCTTCGAAGACGCGTTTCGTTGTGGAGATGGCCGGCGAGCAGGTCGAGCTCTTTTCCGTGCAGGAACGCGCAGACAGCAGCCTCATCGTTTTTCCGCATCGTGCGTGCCAGTACACCGACCCGGCGCTCGGCCTGATCAGGGAGGAGCACCTATCGGTGCACCTGAGCGCCAATAGCCCAGGCACCACCATCAAGCGGACCTGCACGCTCCAGAACGGCCGTGTGATGACCTACTCCTCATTCGTGTCGGATTCGAAGGCGGCGCTGCTCTGGCCGCTCTACTCGGCCAGGGCTCCACGTTTCACGAAGAGCAATCTGCGCAAGCGGGCTAGGGATCGGATCGTGACGATCACGCGGTTCCACCATCGGAGCGCAACGCTCGTCTACAGCATATTCGTATCCAGTCGCGGCTTCGAGCACTCGCCTGCACTTAGCTCCGTCAACCTCCTCACGGGCGCATTCACGAGGTTCGAGATCGGGGTGTTCTACAGCTTTATGCCGCTTCCGTCGCTGCCCTCGGAGGACATCCAGGTGCCTGCGACGAGCCCGCGGCAGGTCGACGGTGTGGTTGCAGACCGCGGGAAACCGCAGGGCCAGAGGTCGTTCGAGCTGAACGAGGTCGAGCCCTTCGTGACGCGCACGTTCGTCAGCCTGGGGGAGCTGATGCACTTCCGTCTGCTGCAATTCAGGGTCGAGCTCACCCCAGAAATCCTGACCATGTTTCGCATGGGGACCCAGACGTTCCTGAAGTATCCACCTGCATTCGAGGAAGCTACCACGCCGACGGTGATAGTGAGCTGAGATCCCGATCCCGTCTCCTGTCATGCCATCACACGAGAATCATCAGCCTCGCGCTGACGTGGACGCCTCACGCCATACGCATCCCTGGGTCTCCTTGGGGCGCAAAGCAGCGCTGCCAACATCACTGGTCACCACTGGCGTCGCGGAAATTTGGCTTGGGGGGAGGCCGCCGAACATCCTTCGCTTTTGATTGTTCCTGAAACCAACCACGCGACTAGGGCTTCGGCAGTTGTTCCCATAGCTCTCTGCGCATGGCCACCAGCCGCCCTTTGTCGTTCTCGGGTATAACGGCGAGGAAGTCGCCGAGCAGAGCGCCCACAGCATCCATGACTCGGAGGCTCGCGGTTCGGAACCCTTTCAGCGTTCTGAACATGTCCGGCTCGATCATAGCTACCGAATCGAAGCGGGCTATGCGCTCGTTCGCGCTCGGGTGCGTGTCGCCCCGCGGCATCGGAGCCCCCAGCGCGTGCTCGAACCGGCGGAGCGTCTCCAGCGCCTTGAGCACGATCACGCCTCCCGAGCCAGATGCCAAATATGGGTTCCAGATGGGCATGCGATCGCGCTCACCGATCGGCCTGCCGATGCGCAGTGCGAACTGATCGGCCTCGAACTCCTCGATCCGAGCGTCTGCGTCGGCGTCCCGCCCGTGCCCATGATGATGGTGGCCGTATTCGTGGGCCACAACGAACAGCTCCATGGCACGGGCGACCTGCTCGACAAGCTGCACCTGCATGGGATCAGAGGCCTCGAACGGAACCGTTGCGTTCGTGCCCGTCATCGCGAAGGACATGAAGATCCGGTTCCAGTACTGCGCAAGCGGCATGTTCATGCGCAGCAGCAGGTTCGCGCCTTCGGGCGTGAACCGCTCCGACTGCCAGTAAAATGGATCGAGCAAGATCGTGCGGTGGAACGCCTTCGCGATCAGGCCGCAAAACCGGAAGGTGAAAGCACCGACCGTGATGATGCTCTGCCCGGTCATGATCACGCCCGCCTTCGAGGCGAACGGCCCGCTGATTGGTTCGATACCTCGGGCGACATTCCGCTGAGTGTCAAAGCCCTGCCGCGCCATCTCGGCCTCAACTTCGTCGCACAGCGCCGCGTGAAACGCCTCGGCGGAAGGATTTACGCCAGAGCTCGTCGAAGGTGCCTTCCCAACGCGTCGCTTAGCCGACGCAAGAATCGCCTCGATCTCGGCCTCGCTCCAACCGGCTGCGGCGAATCCCGCCCGTGCACGCGCCTCGTCCTCACGTGCGTCGTATTCCGGGTTGACCAAGGCAGCTCCGGGGTGGGCTGCCGCGCGCTCGAACATCTGCGACCACAGGTCTCTTGCCGCGTCGTTGCCTTCCTGCTCCATTGGCGAGGCCTAGCACTGCGCTGCATCGCGCGAAACGCCGGAACCTGGAGATGATCATTGAGCTCGAGGCTGTTCGTGATAGGCAACGGATTCGACCTCCATCACGGCATCCCCTCTCGTTTCAGCGACTTCGGTCGCCGCCTCAGGAAGGTCGCGCCGGACATCGTCAAGCTGATCGACGATTACCTGTTCGTCGATGAGGACTTCTGGAACTGCTTCGAGGCCCGTCTCGCCACCTTCGATTCCGACAACGTGATCGACCATGCTGAGCAGTTCTTAGTTCCTTACAGCGCTGAGGATTGGAGCGACGCGTTCCACCATGACTTTGAATACGAAATCGAGCAGGTGGTTGACGGGCTGTCCCGCACATTGCGCAGCCGTTTCGCAGAGTGGATACGCGGTCTGCGGATCCCGCAGTCCGGATCCGTCCCGCTCGTGCGGTGCGTGGATCCGAGCGCACGATTCCTGTCCTTCAACTACACGCAGACACTGCAGCGGCTCTACGGCGTGCCGGATGCGAAGGTCCTGCACATCCACGGTCGGTCGTCCGACGCCGACAGCGACATCGTGCTGGGGCACGGCTGGGAGCGAACGTCAGATGAAATGCTCCACCGGCAAGTTAATGAGGACACGGACACCCGCGTCGCGGGCGGCTATCAGCTGATCGACGACTATTTCGCAGACACGTTCAAACCTACCGAACGGCTGATTGAATGCCACCGTGCGCAGTTTGACAGTTTCCGCGAGGTGTCCGAGGTTGTCGTGCTCGGCCACTCGTTGGCCGATGTCGATGCTCCCTACTTCCACGAAATACTCACGCGGATACGCCCCTCGGCCACCTGGACCGTCAGCTGCCACTTGGCCCCATCCTTGGAACAGCCCCGGCTGGAGGCGCTTGGCGTGCCAAGCCATCTCACTAGGTTTGCGCCGCTTTCGACGCTGTGACGTCGCATGGTAGCCCCGGGACCGAACTGCCGCGTTCCGGGCTGGGTCAGGGCCAAGAGCGGTAAGTCCGGCTCTAAACGGCGAGGCTGCTGCTTCCCTTAAGACCAGCAGGGTATGTATCGGGGCTGGTCGCGCTCCGCCCGCACATGCGCTCACCTAGCGCACATAGTAGACACAATAAGTAGGAGGCTTCTGACGACGGTGGCCCGTCATCCGATTTGACCGGACGCGGTCCGTCCCTAGACTACGCGTATGATCGAGCGCCTGCCTCAATTTGCCGAACTACACGTTGCCGCGCTGTGTGCCAGCAGCGGGGTGGTCTGCAACAAATCCGACCAGGATGAGTGCGGCTGGGACCTGTTCCTGCAATTCCCGGCGAAGCGGACACCCCGTCGCCCGGCCGACATGGACGCGGCGGGGTTCGAGGCGCTCGTGCAGGTCAAGTCGACCCGCTCGGCGCCGCTGGCGGCGCGGATGAAGCTCTCGAACGCGCTACGGCTCACCCAGGCGACCCAGCCCTGCTTCGTCGTGCTGGTCGTGGCAGGGGCAGAGACGCCACGTGTCTACGCACGACATTTCTGGGAAGCGGAGATTGCGCGGACGCTCAAGCGCATCCGCCTCGCGGAACGAGACGGCGACACCAGCTTTAACCGACGTCATATTGATCTCCGGATGACTGAGGCCGACGCGCAGGAAGACTTGATCGGCTGGATGCGACGCACGATTGAGGCGGTGAAGCCCAATTACGCCGCGGAGAAGGCGCGGATCGCGAGCAGCGTCGGCCATGAGGATGGCTTCGGGTCGATGGTGGTGTCGTTCGAGGGCAGCGCCCAGGACTTGATGGACCTGCAACTGGGGCTGATCGATTCCCTCCCCGTCCTGCGAGGCCGATATGTGCCGCAGCGCTTCGGAATCGAGGCCCCTACCCCCGAAATCGAATTCGAGGAGGCGAAGCTATTCGTCGAAGCTGTGCCCAAGCCGGCCAGGCTTCGTCTCCAAGGGGGCAACCCGACCGAAGAGATGTTGGTCGACGCCAAGTTCTTCAGTACTGAGCTGCCGGGCCCAGCCGAGACGCTGCAGCGCTGGCGCGTCGATGCCGGGCCGCTCAGAATCGTGGGCGGCAATGGATCATATGCCGCGAACCTAAGCATCCGCTACGACGCGCGCCGGCCGCTCGCGGACCTTAGGTTGTTTCTGACAATGACGGGCTGGCGCGGCACCGGGCCGGTCGGGCTGCAGTTGTTCATGGAGGACAAGCGCGTGCCGCTGGGTGTGCTCACGATCAATCCGAGCGACGACGACAGCGAATGGAAGGAACTGCGTGTTTGGACGACCGCGCTAGAGGCCGTCGCCCGGGCTGCGCTCACGCCCGAACCCGAAGCCTCGGTGCTGGACTTGTGCGATGCCGATCCATGGATCCAGCGCTTCGCCGGCTTCGTGATGAGTCCTTCCCTACGGGTCGAGTATGAACCCGAAGAGATCGATGATCCGACGCGCGCCGCGATTTATTACGCGGCATGCGATGTCGGCGACTGGTGCTACCTGGCTGTGATCGAGCGCAACACGCGCACAGACGAAATGGATGGGGCGAAGCGCAAGCTGACTTTCGGCACTCCGCAACTGATCGACGCGTTCGTGCGGCGCGGCAAGTGGCGTGATCATCACGACGAGATCGAGGCCGCCTATCGCGCGCAGGCGGCGCGCCTGGGTACGCCGGAGACGCTGTGGGAGATCGGCGACATTGAAGCGTTCATCGCCAAGGTGTCCTGCCCGAAGGGCTGAGCCGCTCGGATCACCGGCCGTGCCCGCACCCAACCGGAGAATTGCCGCGCTAAACGAGCGCTTGGCACCTACGAAGGAAGGCTCAACAGTCGAGGAACCGAATATCAAATGGCAATGGGCTCCGGCCTTCGCCAGACGCCTAGCGTCAGCGCTTCGTAGCCATTGAAGAAGGTTTCGAAGTTGAAGAGGTGCCGCTGACCGTCGTCATTGACGAGGTGAACCTCGGCCTCTCCAAGAGGTCCTGCTCGCTGCGGACCTGAGTATCCAGCTACAATTCCAAAGAGGTCGACCTCGGTCAATCGCTCGAAGTTCGCGCGAAAGAGCGGCGACTGGATGCAATAGCGGCACGGGTTTGCCGGGTCGAAATCTGCCCTCTGGCGGCTGCGATGCGGGTGCGCGCTGACAAGGGCCACCATCGGTCGCTGCGCTTCGGCCTGCTCGACAAAACGCCACAGCGTAGAGGTGATCGTGTTTCCGTACTTGGTGCTGAGGCTACGAATCAGCGCGAGCGAGGGCGCGTTTGCCATCGCGTCCTCGATGAACCTGTCGGCCATGAACAATAGTCGGCCGGCCGCGTAGTTTGCCTCGGCCTCCATCGTCTCGTGGCAGGACGGGGCCAAAGTTATGTGGTCGTCGCCGTACATCATCCCCTCGTGCCAGGGGATGATGCTGTGCCCGATCTCGTGCGCCTCGTTCCAGCGATGCTTCAGCTCGGGAACGTCCGCATCAATCAGGATGCGCTTCGAATCGGGCAGGTAGAGCGCCTTCAGGCTTAGCTTTTGAATGGCTTCCTTGAGCAAAGTGGGGCGCTGCAGGATCTGCTGGCCCGCAATCCTCATGCGGCTGTAGACCTCGCGTAAGAAGCCATCGTCGGTCGAACTGTAGAACTGGCGATCGAGCTTGAGCAACTCGCGCACCATCCGGAGATCGATCGGCGGTTCGGGATTACCGAGACCCCGGACGATCTTTTCGACCTGGCCGTCGATGTCCGAGATCGTGCGTGGTCCTAGTGCGACGTTCCTCATGCCTGGGCCCTGTCCGCCCGGTCCTGAATCGCCCTTACGACGGCATTGAGAAGATCCAGCTCTTCCTCGGACAGTCTTCCACGGAGCTCGGACCGTGCGGCGAAGCGCTGCTGAGCAACGTGCGGATCTAGGTCGTTCGCCACGGTGACGCCGGCGAGATCGTTCAGCTTCGCTTGGGAAAAGTTGAACTTTCGCGCGATGTACCAAACCGTGCGTCCCTCGACGCAATAGTAGGGATCCTCCTCGATTGCCTGAGCCTCGGTCAGGTCAATATTCACGGCCTCGGCGAACTCGTCGATCGAGAGGCCCTCGCGTCGCCGTAGAAGGTGCACGAATTCGGCGAATGTCGTGCCGGATCCCTCTTCCGCTGCTGCTGAGGAGGTCGCCTCGCCAGGCTCGGCTGCAATGCTCCCGGCACCGATGGGGCCGTCAGGCTCCTCATCGATGCGGGCGAGCCACCATTCTTTGGATCGTTCGATAGGCATCCTGATCACTCCTGCGCCAGCAACGCTTGAGCACCATCGGAAGTCATTTCGTAATAACGCAAATTCTGCACCTTTGCATCTGGCCCGAAATCTATCATGCCCTGCTTTTCGTAAAAGCTTTCCGATTGCGGGAGCGAATGCAGGCCTACGCGGCCCTTGAACCCCTCGTCGATGCTCAGCTCCACCGCTGCGGTAAGCAGTATCGGGCCGGCGCCGCGGTACTTCTTCCGCGTACCGGCAAATGACTGGTTCCATGGCGCGACCTCCAGATAGTCAACGTAGACAAGCGGTCTGCCGCTTGCGTCTTCCATGCGAGCAGGCTTCGTGAGATCGACCCGCATCAGCGCCTGCGTCATCCCTGCAGCGGTGACGCTGAACATGCGGAAACCGATTATGTCCTGCGCCTCGGCAACCTTGGCCGCCCAGTTCCAGTGTCCGGTCTGGGGCCACTCGGGCTTCGGTACGCCCTGTTCGTGGAGCGCAGCCTTGATCGCGCCGAGAGCGGGCTGCCAGGCGGTATGCCAGTCCATGACATGAGGCAGGCCGATGCCGTAGACCAGGTCTGCAGGCACGACATCGCCGGTCTCCAGATCGCGCAGGAACCGCGGCGCCGTTTCGAACGTCACAGAAGCATGAGCTCGGCTTTGTCCCGGGTGACGTCGTTCTCAAAGACGAGTTTGTCACCCTTCTCCACTCGGGCATCGAGCATCTGGTAGAGACGCAAGGCCTGACGCAGCACGGCGGTCTTGCTGAGATCCTTGCGCACCGACAGGACCTCGAGGGCGCGCATCTCGGCCTCCGTCAGGTTGAGTGTCATGGTTCGCTTGGACATCGAGCATCTCCGTTCCTCCGCCCCCTCATATGGCCTTGGTAGCCAATATGTCAATAAAGGAGATGCAAATTTTATGGGTTGAATAGCCAAAAGATAGCCATTATCTGAAGGCTCAAGGAGATTGAGATGAGTCGCGAGCACGTCGGCCACAGTGACATTGTCCGCTTCGCGGATGCCCGTGTGAACCTGAAGCGCGAGGATGCAAGCGAGCTGCGCGCGCAGGCTAACCGCCTTCGCGACAAGTTGGAGGGATATCTGGACGAACATCCCGATTTTGGCCTGAAAAAAATGCTACTCTCCGGCAGTTTGGCTAAGGGAATTGCGCTTAAGTCGATCAGCGACATCGACGTCGCTTGTTACGTCGCGTCCGAATCCGCCCCACAAGGGATTGGCGAGCTGATCGAGTGGCTGGCCACGCGTCTTGAGAAGGCCTTCCCCAATTTCAAGCCGTCGCAGATCACCCGCAAGACCTACTCGGTCTCGGTGCAGTTCATCGGAACGGGAAATGAGGTCGACATCGTCCCGATCCTCTACTCGGGCGATCCGCAGTGGCGAGGTGATCTGATCTCGCAGGACACTGGCGAGCGGCTGATGACGAGCGTGCCGATGCACCTCGATTTTATCCGTAAGCGCAAGGCAGCCAGCCCCCAGCACTTTGCGCAGGTGGTCCGGCTGATCAAGTTCTGGGCCGGTCTGCGTAAGCGTGAGGATGCCAGTGGCGGCTTCCGCTTCAAGTCATTCATGATCGAGCTGATCCTGGCTCACCTGGCCGACCGCGGTGTCGCGATGAAGGATTATCCAGAGGCGCTGCAGTCGTTCTTCACGTTCCTCGCGACGGATCAGCTGCGGTCGGTGATTTCCTTCACCGACTACTATCCTGCTGGAACCTGCACGCCGACCGGCGACCCAGTCCGAATCTGGGATCCGGTGAACTGCGAAAACAACGTCGCGAAGCTCTATGATGCGAACAATCGCGAGCGCATCGTGGACGCCGCGCTCGACGCCGGCGACGCGATCGACGGCGCGTTGCGTGCGATTTCGAAGGGCGAGACGGTTCGCTACTGGCAGAAGGTCTTCGGACCGAGCTTCGATGTGTAGGAGTGATCGATGAGCAGCTACACCACAACCGAGACCAGCAGCTTCACGATCACCCACGCGCGGTACATTGCCTCAAAGGTGGCGACTGATCTCAAGCGCTTCCAGCGATTTTACGGCTCCCCGACCGACATCAGGATCGATCTCTTCGAGGGCGAGCTCGCCGGACTGCTGAAGCACGATGCGGTCGACAACATTGTCTACGGCTTCCAGCGCAACTCGCTCTGGACGCCGGCGTCGGTCCGATATCGGGCATTGCCAGGCGGCACGTTGTTGGCCGACGACGACCCTGGCAAGATTCGACCGGGCATCGATATCGCTGGCGCGCACTTCACGTCATTTCTTAGCTATTCGAGCAGGTGGTGGAGCCTGTCGCCGGCTGAGCGCGAGACCATCGAGAAGGGCCTGCCGATCCAGCGTTCGACCGGTTCGTCGCCTGGACTAGAGACTGGCGCGTGGAGCGACGACCTCAGCTACTCGGCTGGCGGTCGCGGGCTCGGGCGTAGCAGCGTGAGGACCTGGTGATGAGCGAGCGTCTCACCCTCGACCAGCTCTTCGACAGGCGGCTCGATTATCCGGATCTCGATGCAAGGCGCCGCCTTTCCCGACTAGTTGGAATAGATGAGTCCAAGGAGCGGCTGACGAAGATGCTCGGCATCCTCGTAAACCCAGCCGGGCCCCGTGCTTGGGCGAAGCGCTTCCACCCGGACGCGCAGGTTCTGCTCGATTATGTGGAGCGCCGGCCGCCGCTCGTCATTCTCGCTGGCGACGTCGGTTCGGGGAAGACGGAGCTGGCCGAAACCATCGGTGATGCGATCGCTCGCCAGGAGGATATCCCGGTCACGCTTTACCCGCTCAGCCTCGCAACACGCGGGAGCGGCAAGGTGGGGGAGATGACGCGGCTGGTGTCGGCGGCGTTCGATCTCACGCTTGACGCGGCCTCTAAGCTCCAGCGGAAGGACGGACGTGCTTCTGGCGGCGTCATCCTCCTTGTCGATGAGGCGGATGCGCTCACTCAGAGTCGCGAAGATGCCCAGATGCACCACGAGGACCGCGCCGGTGTGAACGCCTTTATCCGCGGGGTGGACCAACTCGCGGCGAAGCGGGTGCCTGCCGCCGTGATCATGTGCACCAACCGTCTGTCGGCGATCGACCCCGCGGTCCAGCGCCGGGCAGCCGACATTTTCGCCTTCCATCGCCCCAACGCTGAGCAGCGCCTTGCTGTGCTTTCCGGTCCTCTCGGCGAGGCCGGCCTGAGCGAGGGGGAGATCGATAGCATTGTCGAGGCAACGGGGGGGAGCCGTTCCAAGCCGGGCTTTACCTACTCGGATCTGACCCAGAGGCTGCTCCCGACGCTGGTCCTCGATGCTTATCCTGACGAGGCGATTGCCGGTGCGCGGGCTCTTGAGCTGGCAAAGCAGATCCCGCCGACGCCGCCGTTCAAGGATGGCAGGACATGACCTGGGGCGAGGGCCAGGGGCAGGTCGCGTGGCTGTTGGACGTTTAGAATGGCGGAAGCAGTCACCGCTCGCTGGCACGGCGATAATTATCAGTCGCGCGTCTTCTGGGAGAACGCGCTGAATCTCCTCGATGAGACCTCTTGCGTGGTCGAGGTGACGTTCGAGGCCAACGGCCCCCGAGCGTTCGACGATGTCGTAGTTCGCTACGATCCGCCTGTGCCGCGCTCAGGGCCTGATCGGATCCACGCCGACTACCACCAGGTGAAGTACCACGTCGATCGGGGCGGGCACTTCGGATATGAGGATTTCACCGATCCAGCGTTCATCGGCGCGACGTCGGTATCGCTGCTCGAGCGGCTTCGCGATGCGCGGGCCGCGGTGACCCACCCGTCTTTCTTCACGTTCCTGACCACCTACAGGATCTCGCCCACGGACCCGCTCGCGCCGCTGGTATCCGGTAACGACCGGACTCTGATGCTCGAGAAGCTGTTCGACGGCACCAAGGATAGGAGCAAGACCGGCCGGGTACGTAAGCGCTGGCGCGAGCATCTCGGCCTCGAAAGCGACGAGGACTTTAAGCGGGTGCTACGCGGCTTCCGCATTGTTGACGGGCACCGATCACTTGATGAGCTCCGCTCGCAGATCAATTTCAAGGCAAGGGTCGTCGGCATGCTCACCTGCAGCGCGGCCGATTCGGACTTCCGGTACGACGAGCTTGCGCGGCAGCTGAAGTCTCGTCGCCTCAATGCCTTCACGCGTGACACGCTGCTGGCGCTTGCCCGAGAGGAAGGTCTCTTGACCGCCCCGCCGGCGGCGGCCGATCCATATCTACCGGTCGCGATCCGTAGCTTCATGGGAGCCGCGTCCGACCAAAGCGGCGCCCTGCCTGAGAACACGCTGCTCCTCACCGACGACTTCCGTCAGCGCTACCTGGAGGAAGGACGCGACTGGCAAGTGGACATTCGGCCGAAGGTCGAGGCGTTCCTGGCCGCGGCCGCCGCACGGTCAAGGCAGCTGCGGCTCATCCTCGATGCCCACGCCTCGATTGCCTTCCTCGCGGGGACCGTTCTTGACGTGAAGTCGGGGGTGGAGGTTCAGCTAGTCCAGAAGGGTAGAGTCGGCGCGAGAATCTGGCGCGCGGACGATGGGACCGCCGGCGCCCGTTTCGCCGAGGCCATGACTGCGATTAGCGATGGCTCCGAAATAGCCGTCTTGATCAGCGGGGCCCAGGACGTGGAGGTCCAAGCGCGCAGCTACATCTCGAAGCACGACCTCGGTGTGGGCCGGACGCTGTCGTTTGGCTTCGACGGCGGCCCTGGGCAGCAGAACATCTCCGGCGGTGCGCATGCCGCTTCTCTCGCCGAGCAGGTCGCGAATGCGATCCGCAGGAACAAGGGCGACGATCCGGACGCCGTCGTGCACATTTTTGCGTCCGTGCCGAACAGTGTCTTGTTCTTCCTCGGCCAGCAGCACCAGGCGATCGCGCCCAGTATAGTCTACGAGTTCGATTTCGATCGGCGCGGAAATAAGACTTATCAGCCATCATTTAGAATGACCTGAGACTTTCTGTAGGCCGTCAAGCGTATGCGAAGCTGCCGTTACCCCGATGACTCCTCTTTTGTCGCAAGCAGCCGCAGCGTCGAGTCTGACGCCAGGCGCCGCCCCACGAGCTCGATGAAAGCTTGATACCGCTTCAGTCCCAGCTGCCTCGTCTCGTCATCAAAAGGCGGCTGGTGCGCGACCATTGTCAGCTGATGGTGCACGAATGTACCGAACGCTTCGGCCAGAAGGTCCATCTTGCCTTCGAGCCGCGCCTGCCCGCGGCTCATGCGATCGAGCCGCACCCCGAACCTCTGGTCCAGCTCATGCCCGGCGCGTCGCTCGAGCACGGCCTTTAAACCCTCCGTCAACACGGCTGTCTTCGACGAGCCGGATGATGCGCAGAGGCGATCGAGAGCCTCCGACAGATCGTCGGGCAGGTAGAATTGGTGGCGTGTCTTGAACGTCTTCATGGCAGCGCCATTATGGAGGCAAGCCGCGTCTGGCCGAACGGCGCCTCCGCCGCACCAAGGGCCCGCTCACCGCACGTGCCGCCTGCTCACATGCCGATGCTCGGACCTTGCCGCTCGCGGCCAATGGTCCAGCTGATCCCGCCCCTACGCACGACGCCGGATATCTCACGGCCAATCTGCCGCTCGAACACCGGCCGCCACGGGACCAGGCTGAACTCAAGCGAGTGCTCGACCAGCGCGAACTTCCGGTCGCCGACTTGGACCGTTCCGCGGCAGATCCCCTGCACGTGATCGCCGATCTCGTGCTCGCGGAAGGCTCGCCCGCTCTCCCGGCCGATCTTCGCCGCGGCCGCCCTGAGCTCCCGCCGCTCCAGCCGATCCACCAGGTCGGACTTGAAGCGGTAATCCTCCCCCTCCAGATCGACCAGCCGCTGCGCCGTCAGCCATTGCAGGCGCCGGTCGATCGCCTTGCGAACCTCAGCCCCGAATCCCCGCCCGAGCTCCAGCGGCTTGTCAGCGACAATCTCGCGGTCGAGCCACGTCGCTCCGTTCCGCTCGGGCAGAAGATCAAGCCGGTCACCGCTGAGAAGCGCGACGGCGACGGGCATCCGAGCGCGAAGCCGCTGCTCATGCGCCTCGACCCGCTCCAGGTGATCGGAAGGGATCTGCCAGTATCCATCGACCTCCCGCTCGACAGGAAGCCCGCTGCGACGAAGCGCTTCCAGCCTCCGGATGTGCGCCGTGGCGAACGGCTCGGTCGCCGTGGGGTCGCGGAACTGATGAAGCTCGACGCTGTACCAGCCCTTGCTGGCGGCGGCGATCGCGGCAATCGTCCGGTCCACCTCCCGCACGCCCGCCTGCCGGGGCTCGATCTGGACGATCGCCCCCGGCCGCGCTTCGGGCACGCTCGCCCCGGCATCCACATAATGGGTGTGCCCGTCCACTCCATCGACGATGAGGAACCGCCGATCCGCATGCTCGTCGGCGAGCCCGGACGCGATCAGGCGGCCGACCACCGGCCGCGCATCGGGTGCGTCCGGATCGTAGATCGCCTGATCCTGCGGCGCCCGCGGCTGCATCGCGACGCGGAGCGCGTGGTTCATGGTTCGCACGATGTCGCCGCGCCGGCCCATCTCCCGCAGCGTCGTCTCGAGCTCCGGCTCGAGCTTCCACCGGCCGCCGCGCTGCTCGGTCGCGAGGCCCATCCCTGAGAGTGCCCGCAGCCGTGCCGTCCGCAGGTCCTGCTCGACCCGGCTCCAACGCCGCGGATCCACCAGCCCCTCCGCATTCATCGACCTGATCAGTCGCCGGTCGATGCCGGTCAGCCGCTCCTGTTCGATCTCGCGGAGCTGCGAGCGGAGGATCTCCCGCTCGGTCCTCGGTCCCAGGTCCAGGTTAACGAGCTCGGCAGCGCGCTCCCGCAGCCCCTGCGTCAGGTACTCGCGGGCGATGATCAGATCCTTGCCCAGATCGTCTTTCCCCCGGACGATGACGTGGCTGTGCGGGTGACCCGTATTGAAGTGGTCGACCGCAACCCAGTCGAGCTTCGTCCCTAGGTCCTGCTGCGCCTGGGCCATGAACCGCCGGACGAGCGGTTTCAGGTCCTCATATTCCGAGCCGTCCTCAGGCGCGACGATGAAGCGGAACTGGTGACGGTCTCCCTCGCCCCGAGCCACGAAGTCCTTGCCGTCCGCCCGATCCTCGCGCTCCGAATAGAGCGCGCCCCGCTCCCCATCCCGGGTCGTGCCGTCGCGCTGCAGGTAGCGGATGTGCGCCGTGGCCCGCGCGAGCCCCTTCCGCCCAAGCTTTACGATGCTGGCCTTCACCACGACGCGCCGCGCCGTGGACCTCCTGTATCTCGGTCCGCTCGACAGCAAGCGCCCGGCACCGGCACCGCGGCCGATGCGGCTCCCGTCGAACTTCCGAGCGCCGCCACGTACCTTCGATCCGCCGGCGAGCTGCGCCGCCTGCCGAATGCGATTGGCGAAGCGCTTGCCGCTCCCGCGGCCGCGGTCGCCGATGCGGCCGAGCCAAAGCTCGAAGTCGTCCTCGTGCGTCATCGCAAGGATATGAGGAGACGCTAAGGACCGGCTTCAAGGTCCTCCACATTGCACCCCGAAAATCTGCCACTTCTGAACCAAATGGAGGCATGCGCCCTCGCATGCCTCCACAAAAAACGATGTGCAGACGCCACTTTCAGGGCCTCAGGGAGGCACTGCTTTAATCTTGCCTTCACCTGCTCCCTTCTGTCTCCCTGCCGCATATCCTTCCCAAGACGTCTCACCCCAGCACCCCCCATCGCGCACCAAAGCTGCACCCGAGCGAGCAAAAAGAAAGCGGGAGCGACGCTGCCGCGCCGCCCCCGCAAGAGTTGATCGACGCTCTTACCGCGCCCGAAGAAGCTCGAATTCAGCCTCTCCCCGGCTTCCAAACTGCCGCTTCCAGAGCAGCTCCACCGCCGCTCCTTCGCCATCGACCAGGCACAATCCGGCGTACCAGCGGCCATCCAGAACGCTCAAAACCGAAACCCGCGAGAGCTCCTGGGACCCATCTTCATCATCGATATCCCAGCCGATCTGCTGTCCTAGATACCGCTCCCGAACGCGCGATTCCCACAGGAAGTCGACGGCTTCAGCCTCGATAATCCGCTCCGCCAGAACCCCTCCGAACTCCGCCCGAAGCGCATCCAGCGCGGCATCGCACCCCCGTCCGATCGTCGAAATCATGTTCATCTGCCGTCTCCTCAGCAACGTCTTCCGATCGAAGACGGCGCTTCAGGCGCGGGCGGCGAGGCGGCTGTCAGGGCCGCCGCAGGCGCCGCGAAGCGGGGCGTGGGGGAGCCGATTTGCGAAGCAAATTGGGGGCACCGCGCAGCCTTGATCAGGCGCTTCGCCGCCCGCCACACTGGGCCTCTACGAGACGAGACCCTTCCCCCGCAGCCTCTCCTCCTGCAGGAAGATGCACGAACCGAAGAGCCGCTCCACGGCGAAATGACAGTACGGAAGAGCACGAAAAGAGCCCCGGCGGCCGGAGCCGCCGGGGCGCTGGACGGCCTCAGAACGGCACGTCGTCGTCCAGATCCTGCTGCGGCTCGGAGCCGCCGTCGGTGCCCGCCTGGCGCGGCCGGCTGAGGAACTGGACATCCTCGGCGATGATCTCGCAGCCGTAGCGTTCGATGCCTTCGCGGTCGGTCCAGCGGGTGTAGTGCAACCTGCCGCGGACCGAGACGAGCATGCCCTTGGTCGCGTGCTGGGCGATGATCCTGCCGAGCCCGTTGAAGCAGGTGACGCGGTGCCACTCGGTGTCCTTAGCGGTGAAGCCGCTCGCATCCTTGTAGGTCTTGCCCTCACTGTCGCGCTTTGGACGGCTGGTCCCGAGGCTGAAAGAGGCGATGTCGGTGCCGCTGTTGGCGGTGCGAAGGTCGGGATCGGCGCCCAGATTGCCGACGAGAAGAACGGTGTTGGTCATGGCTGAAATCTCCTGTTCCTGTCGCCGGAACCACCCCGTCGACAGCCCGGAGAGGGGCGCGGCGAATGCGGCGGAGCGCACCGGAGGCGCAGCCGAAGGGGAACCCCGGTACAAGGCCGGCGCGGGCAGCCCGAAGGGCAACACGGGCCGCAGGGCCGCGGGTTGCGAACCGCCGCCGCCGCGCCATAGGGCTGAGAAAGGAGATGGGTGTGGTCTGGCGGCTACCTGGAGATTCGGTGACTAAATCGCTTCCCGGCCAATCTTACCGCCCGCCCTCGCAATCGTTCAAGGCAGCGGAGCGGACGGTTCTCCCGCCTCAGCCTCTGCCCGCAGCTGCTCCAAACGCTCGCGCGAGACCTCTTCAACGATGTCGCGCAGCCGCCGAACCGAGGCCGTCAAAGCCTCGAGGTCGGTCCGTTCAATTGCGTAGCTCGCGGAATAGCGAGCCTCGACATAGGCCCGCTTCAGCAGCTCGAACCGGCGGCGATCCTGCTTCGTGGCGCGGGGCCATGCTTCGATCAGCCTTGGCTCAATGTCCTCCGCCAGAGAGCGCAGGAACTTGATGTTGTGGGACCGCGGAAAGTAGAACGTCCGCACCAGCAGAAAGCAGTCGTAGGCTCGCTCGGCGGCCTGGTGAAGCAAGAACGCCGCGTCCTTCAGTTCACTCTGTTCGACAAAAAATGCGGCTCCCTTAAGCGCACTGTCTACCTTCGCGAGCCAGTCGTCGAAGTATGCAGTTGCCATGGTGTGGGCGTCCGCCGGCGTCAGCGGTTGCGGCGTAGCCAATGAATGCTGTGGAAGCTCGTAGAGCGCGATACCGTCCCGGACGATATCGACCCAGAAATACTCTCCTCGCTTCAGAGCCTGATTCACCTCGTCGATGGAGTGGACGATGATGTTGACGAGCCGTCCAATCGCTGGATCGCGCTGGATCTTGTCCTCGGCTATGTACCAATAGTCAGCGATCTCCGTCAGGTCCCGATGGCTCACCACGATCAGGAGGTCGAAGTCCGACTGGTAGCCATTCTCCGGCTCGTCCACCCAATCATCTCGGGCGTAGCTGCCGAACAGGATGATCTTGTAGATCTTGCCGTTGCGCCGCCAAGGCTGGGTGGCCCGTGCCGTCACCTCGTCGAACTCGGCCATGAGAATTTGCACCACGCGCTCCAGCTCGCGCTGCTTTGCCGGTGGAAGATGGTCGAGATCGGTTCGCATCGGGATCGATCCTAAGAGGTCGGGGCGCCGCTGGCGAGGGCAAGACAGCGTCCCTTCCGATCAGAACCAGCGCTCCCACCAGCTGAGCTTGCGGCCGTGCAGCTGCTTGTCGAGCTTGTAGATCGCCCTCGCCATGTGTCGCTCTACCTGCCGGACAGTGAGGCCGGTACGCTCCGCAATCTCCCCGTACGACATGTCGTCGAGGCGGTGAGCCAGGAATATCTCCCGCTGCATCTTTGGCATGGCGAGCATGGCCTCTTCCATGCGGCGCAGCAGGTCAGGATCGGGGACGGGATCGGGTGTGTCGGACATGGCGGCTATCCTCCTCGGACGGAGGCTGGCTGCGTCCGAATGACGAGCCTCGCGCCTCCGCCCGCACGCCCGCGCCCTCTCCTCTGCCGCCGATGCGCCACGCGCCGAAGCGCGGCCCCGAGACGGACTGTGAGACCATGTTTGGGAACATGTGCCGGCGCCTTGGCTATAGCGCCGGCCAGCCGCATCGGGCGCCGCGGCCGGCCGAAGCCGACGACCCGATGCTAATCTGGAGACGAGCGCTCCCGCAAGCATCTGCCGCCGTGAGAGCCTGGACCGGCGACAGCCGGTCCAGGCCGAGCGGCTACGCCGCTTGCGCGGCGCGCGCCGAACGCTTGGGATTCGTCCCGAGGGGACCCCGGCGATCGACGACGGCGACGCCTTTCTCCTTCGCCTGGATGACGAGACGCTCGAGGACACCATTGCCGGCAAATGCCACGAGGCAGCGCGGATTGAGCGAGAGCATCTGTTCGTTCCGCTTGAACCCGGCACGCTGGCCGAGGCGGCTGTCGAGCCCGAAGGCGAGCTGCGGGATCTTGCGCCGCTCGGCCCAGGAAGCGGCAAGGCGGTCGACGCCCTTGCTGTCGCCGCCGTGGACGAGGACCATGTCCGCGACACGGTCGCGCACCTTGTCGAGCGTGTCCCAGACGTTGGTGGCGAGCGTCTTCGCCTGCTCGTCCGTCTCGAAGGACAGGCGGCCGCCGGCGAACAGCACCGGCGTTCCTTCGGGCATCGCGGCACGGCGACGGGTCTCAGCCCGGGCCCGCAGGAAATCGCGTCCATCGACAACGGCGGAGGTGCACCCGGCGGCATGATTGAGGCGGGAGCTCCCGGCCGGGCGCCAGCTATGACCGGTCTCGCGCATGTAGAGGATCGCTGCGGTCTCGCGGAGCGCTTCCAGGCCGAGCATCGCGGCCTCGGCCGCGCGGGCGCGCTCGATCTCGGTTTCGAGCTGGCTGGAGTGCACCTCCGATCCGTCGGCGGAGGCGAGGAGGCACCGGATCTCGTCCGTCGCCCGGTCCACCTGTGTCAGACGCTTGGCCGCAGCACGATGGAACAGGTTCACGAAAGCCCAGGCGATCTCCTCGGCATCGTCTTCCAGCGCGGTGTCGGGGAAGAGGGCGAAGAGGTCGGACCAGACGGCGGCCAACGTTTGCTCGGCAGCGTCGGGGTCGAGGGCGTCGGTACAAGGGCCGCCGCTAAGCCGAGCTACATTGAGGTGACCGAGCTCCAGCGCGGCGAGCTGGGCGGCAAGTGTGGTGTGCATGACAGGCTCTCCTGATATGCGCCGGGATCGGCGCCGGGAGCCCGAAGCCCGGCTCAGCCGAGGGCCCGCACCGCCCTAAGGGGCGGGACACCCCGAAGCCGCGGCCGGCGCGGGCAGGCTGACGCGCAAGCGGCATGCCAACACGGGCCGCGAGCGGAGCGGGTTGCGGGCGCCTCGGCGCCGGGGCAGGGCCTCTCCCGGCCGGCCGTGCGCGCGTGATGGCAGACCCGCTCCATTCCGCCTGCTGACGCCAAGCTCAGGCTGCGAGCGCCTCCAGATCCTCAGCATCAGGCTGCTGCACGACATCCGCCGGCGCCTCCCCCCGCCCAAGCCGCAGGAGCAGCGAGGCCGCCTCCTCGGCCTTCGCCGCAACGGTGAGGATGGCGCGGCAGTCCGCCTTCAGCACCTTGAGCCACGAAGCCAGGTAGCTGGCATGGTGGTCGAGATGCTCCACCGGAAGTCCAAGCTCCGCCCCAAGCATGGCGGAGGACAGCTCCGCCACGAGCTCCTCCATGGCGTAAGCGTCGCTGCCGAACCGGCCTCCCATTTGGCGGGCAAGGCGACTCTCGTGCCCGGTCCAGTGCGACAGCTCGTGAGCGAGCGTCGCACGATAGTGGTCCAGATTCCGGAAGAGGCCGGGCTCCGGCATGGCCACCTGGTCCAACGCGGGAGAGTAGAAGGCCTCGGCACCGAAGTGCCGAATCCCCGCGGGAATGGCCGCAAAGAAGCTGTCGAGCGCCCGGTCGCGCTCCGTCGGGGGCGGGAGCGGCTGCGGCTCGGGAAAGAAGCGGCTCGGCAGCCCATCGATCTGGCAGGCGTTGAATACGGTGAAGCTCTTGAGGACGCGACGCGTGCGGTCGCCCTCGTCATCGTCCTCCCTGGCGTCTCGTGGCCGATAGGCTCGGTAGAAGATGGCGACGGTGCCGCGCTCGCCCTTCCGAACCTGCGCGCTAAGCACATGCGCCTGACGGTACGTCATCCAGAAGGGGGATGTATGGCCCGCCGCTTCGGCCGCCATCCAGAGCCAGAGGACGTTGATCCCCTGATAGGGCGTGCCGCAGGCGCGAAGCGGTCGCGACACCGAGGCGCCGGTCCACGGCTGGACCCACGGCCGGGTGCCCGCCTCGAGCCGCTCCACGATGGCGGCCGTGATCGTCTCCGCCGGCGAAGGCCGGCTGGCTGAATGAGTCATGGGAAGCTCCGAGATCTGTCCGGCTCCTGTCGAGCCGGTCTTCCGGAGCTTCCTCTCCTCTTCTGTGCCAGCGTAGGGCGCTAAGCCATTCCCCCAATTGGGGGAATTGCGCGACAACGGCATCTCCTGCCATAGTGACGATGTGGACGAGCTCGCTGGCTCAACCGGAGAGCGCGGACAGAACCATTGGCGGCCTCGCTTCGGAGTGAGATCCCGGGACGCGGCCTCAAGAGGGCGGCACGTGGAGCCGGCGCTTTGGGACGCCCCTCGTGACCGTGCGGAAACGGCAGCGTTTCGGCATGTTCGAACGGGTTGGTGCCTTTGTCGACGACGTAAGCTCCGCCAGCACGGAGGCGGAGCTCCGGGCGATCCTCACGGAAATCTCCAGAGAGCTGGGGTTCCGGCACTTCGCGCTCAGTCATCATGTGGACCTGCGCAGCTCGTCGGAGCCAGCGATCCGCATCCACAACTACCCGGAGGATTGGGAGCGCTACTATGATCGGCACCACCTGGGGCGGACGGACGCGGTCCACCGGGCGTGCCAGACGACGGCCGTCGGGTTCCTCTGGTCGCAGCTGCCGAAGATGATCCCGCTCACCCGCAGGGACCATCGCATACTCGAGGCTGCTGCCAGACAGGGGCTTGGAGAAGGCTTCACCGTTCCCGCGCATGTGCCCGGCGAGGTCAACGGCTCCTGCTCCTTCGCGACGGCGCGGGGCAGACCCCTGCAGGCGGAGCACCTTGCAACGGCACAGCTCGTGGGCGCTTTCGCCTTCGAGGCGGCCCGGCGCCTGCTGAAGCGGGAGCGACAGAAGCTGAGCGATCCGGCTCGCTTCTCCGATCGGGAGCGCGACTGCCTCATCTGGATCGCCCGCGGAAAATCCGACTCGGAGATCGCAACGATCCTCGGCATCAGCCCGGAGACGGTGCATCAATATGTGAAGCACGCCCGTGCGAATTACGACGCCGTGAGCCGCTCGCAGCTGGTCGCCCATGCCCTCTTCAGCGGGACGATCAGCTTCATGGACATCTTCAAGCGCTGACGGCCGCACCGGACCGCCCGCGCGAGCCGCGAGTGGAGCCAAGCTGCCACAGACATTGAAGAATTTTTGCGGAGACGGCACGCGGTCACTTCTTAGACCAACAGTCCGGAGATAAGGTCCGGGGATGGCTTGGTCTTGCATCTTCGGCTCGCATCGTCCGTCCAGCGTCTCGGTGGCGCGTACGGCCTCCGGGCTCCGCGCCCTCTGCGACGGCTGCGGCCTTCCACTGGAGCGCAGCGAGAAGGGGCGCTGGACGCCGGCCCCGCCGCTAGCGGCGCAAGCCAAGCGCGAGACGCGTGAGGCATGATCTCGGCGACCATCGAGGCAGTGCTTGGGATGCGCGGATCGCGGCCGCTCTGCGATGCATGCCTCTGCGACCGTCTCGGACTCAAGCTCCGCCAGGTCGCGGCAGCCGCGACGCGACTGGCCCGTCGCGGCTTTGTTGTGCGTTTCGACGGCCGCTGCTCGGGCTGCTGCACGAGGCGCAGAGTCGCCGCGTGCCCCTTTCAGTACACCGCAGACATCGCGGCGTGAGTTTCTCCTGTGCTTCCTCGGCACGGGTCGGGGACGGCGGGGAAACCGGGCGGCGATCCGTCCCGGCCGTTGCACCATACTCGCCAATCTCCTGTGAAGCGTCGCCGCCCCTTCCGGCTGGGGTGATGGCCGACTGTTCAGTGAGGCACCTCAGCTAGGCGCGTTGGCCGGGGTCGATCGCGGCGGATAGTGGGGAGCACCTGCATATCCCTTTGGGCGATCCCTGCGGCCGCTTTTGACTAATTCCGGTCACCGTCCCCAGCCCGTGGCGAGGAGGATGGGGCGGCGCCGAAGCACCGCCCCTGAGCTTGCGGCAGGAGACGTCAGGCCGCTTGCTCAACCTCCGCTTGCTCGGCCGGAGGCGCGCCTTCGGCGCCACCTTCCCTCTCCTGCTCCAGGTCCGGCTCGGAACTCGTGCCGGCTCCTTCCACGGTATCAGGAGCTGCCGCCGCATCGGCCGCGGCCTCATCGGTTCCGGCTTCATCCGACCCGGTCGGATGCTCAAGACCCTCTTCCCAAGGCGGCGTCTGCGTGTCGGGATCGGCCGCCGGAGCTGGCGCGAACCGCATCGCGTCCGGCACCCAGGCGAGCGCCCTCTCCTTCACCTCGACCTCGCCGATGAAGTCTCCGGCGAAGATGCGCTCGGCCGACTGCGAGAGCTCGGCCTTCTTCGCCTTCGCGTAGCGCGATGCGAAGGCGGGCCCGCCGATTTCCTCCAGCGCTTCGAAGATCGTGGCCTTCGGCACACGGTCGAAATAGTTGGCACCGGTCGGACGCCACCACTTCGCGACGTCGATGCCGAGGAGCTGGCCGAGATGATCATGGAAGGCGCAGAGGCGGCCGGCCGGAAGGTTGAGGCTCGCCTCGAGCGTGCGGGCGACCGCATGTGCGAGCCAGGCGGCCCGGGCCTCGTCCTGCAGCGCGCGGAAGGCGTCGAACCGGGCGGAGCGGGTATCCGCAGCCGTCCAGCTTCGATCAAGCGCCTCCGAAGCTTCCTCCCGAGCCCTCGTCGCCGCGGCGTCCGGCGTCTTGAAGCCGAACACCGGATCCGAGGGTGGCAAGGCGGCCAGCGAGGAGCCGCTCTTCTCGGACGAATAGCCGGCGTGCCGATCGATCATCAGGAAGATGGCGAGGTCGAGCGCGATCCCGGGATCGGCCGCGACATGGACGGCCAGGATGTCCCGCCGCTGGATCGCGAGCTCGTCCGCCAGCGCCTGAGAGAGCGCGTGCTGCTTCTGCACGGACTCCGGCGCGGCGACCGAAGGCTCCAGCGCATCGCCGGTAGCCGCCGGTCCGTCGGCCGTGCCGGTCTCATCCGGCTCGTCGGACGGCTCGACGAAATAGCTGGTGTCGAGCCGCGGCTGCCCGGTGTCGTCCAGCACAAGGAAGGTGCCGATGCGGGGCCTCAGCTCCTCCGGGATGACGGGCGGCTTGTCCGTGATCGACTCGATCCGGGCACCGATCTCCCGCACGCGAGCTTCAGCCGCGTCCCGAGCTTCGTCGTCGGTCTGCTCATCCTCGATCTGCGCGACCAGTTCCTCCGTCTCGGCTTCCAGCGCCTCAACTTCCGCGCTCTCCTCGTCGGTGAGCGGCGGCGTGTCGAGCTGCACACGCTGCAGCCCCCGGGTGACGTCGTAACCCGCCCACGCCTCCAGCGTCGGCCGCACGAATGCGAGCCCCGAGGAGGCGGCCGCATTGGCAGCGACCGCCTCCATCTTCTCGGTGGCGAGCCGCTCGAGCAGGGCAATGTCGAGCCAGCGGGCACCCTCCTCGTCCGAGAAAAGGTCCCGCTCGATGCGGCCGCCGGCGGCAACATAAGTTTCCTCGCCGACGAACCGCGCCCGGCGGTCGCTCGCGCTCGCCGTCGCCTGGGTCATCATGCGCCGGATGCTGTCGGGATGTTGCGCCATGTAGCTCCGGCTTACCTGCTCGAAGACGTAGGCCTGCCGCTCCCGATCCGGCGTCGCCGCATAGGCCTTGGCGATGTCGAGCGTGATCTCGCCGGCGCCGAGCGCCTCGAACACCACGGGCGCGAGGCTCGCGAGCCGCAGCCGCCCCTCGACGAACCGGACGGTAAGCCCGAACCGCCGGGCGATGCCCTCGACGTCGGCGCCCTGCTCGATGAGCTGCTGGAAGGCCAAGCACTCGTCGGCGGGGTTCATGGCCAGCCGCTGAAAGTTCTCGGCAAGGCCCGCTTCCTGAGCCGCCGCGGGGTCGTCGACGACGACGAGGCAGCAGACCTCGTGGTCGACGGGCAGCTTCCCCTCCTCGGCGAGGCTGGCTAGCGCACGGAAGCGGCGGCCGCCAGCTTCGACGGTGAACCGCCCCTTCGGTTTCCGCGCCGGAGCGACGACCAGGTTCTGCAAAAGGCCTCTCGCCTCGATGTCGGCCTTCAGCTGAAGGTCGGCCTGTTCGTCCGTCGCCCGCCGCACGTTGCGCGAGCTCGGCATGAGCTTGTTAAGAGGTATCGTCCTGATCATGGATGGTCTCCGGAAAAGAGCCGGTGCGGCCTTTCCGCACCCGTCGCTCGTCCGGTGATCGCCTCCTCTCCTCCACGCGCGGCTCGCCCGCGCCACCCGTCGGACTCAGGGCACCTCGAGGTCGACGAACCGGCTGCCGCGGCGCCCGCAGGAGGTGCAGGGTTCGGAGAGCCACAAAGGATCGTTCCTGATCGCCCTGAGATCCTTGGGCGCGGCGTCCAGCTGCTCGAAGCGGGAGGCGTCGATCAGGAGGGCCTCTCCGCAAGCCTTGCAGGCGAGGCGGATGCGGATAGCGTCCGCGATCGCCTCCTCGAGACTGAACTCCCAGAGCCAGTCCGTGGGTATGTCGCGCCTGGCGACGGGCGGCCCGGCCTCGTTCTGGAGCCGCCGGAGATTAGCGATGTCATAGCCGCGCCTGCGGCACGCCCTGGCAAAGTTGGTCTCAGAGACTAGCGACGATAGCCGCGTCGGCTGGCGGTCGAGCACCTCGAAGATCGGCACGTGCCCGTCGTGAAGGATCTGCCTGATCCGCTTCCTGACGGAGTCATGCGCCTGCGCCAGCTTCTCGGACGTGCGGAGATGATTGCGAACGCGCTTCCCGAACTCCTTCGTTTGACCGACATAGATCGGCCACCCCCAGTTGCCCTCCAGGTCCAGCCTGTGAGGATCTCGAGCCAGGTAAGTGACCCACCCCCCTTCCTTCTCCGCCGCCTGAGCCGCCAGAATGGCGGCGCTAATGGCGGCTTCTACTTCTGGGGTCGAACGGTGCGCCACCGCCACAACCTATCAGGCATCGGAGGGGCCGCACAGCGAAGGGTCGGCAGTCTCTCGGAAGCACGACTTCGCCAGCCGAGCTGTCAGGCCACGTCCCCTGAGTTGCCCTCACCTCGATGCTGCAGCGAGCCGCAGATGCTGACGCAACCTCTTCCAGCCGCGACTCGCGTCCCATTAGGCCGAGCCGCAGCTCGGCCCGATCGTTCAAGAGGTCTGCCCGGATCCAGCCGGAGGGAAGACGAACATGATTGCGCGACGCACCGGCGCCCTGCTCGCGGAATCTCCAGCCATGTCGTCTTGCGCTGCGACGGAGCAAGGCGGCTCCTGCTCATCAACCACGTGCCAAAGGGTGTCGGGAGCGAGACATGTCTGACCGAGAAGAGAGCATCATCCGTCTGAAGACTGTTCTGAAGCGAACTGGTCTGAGCCGGTCTACGCTGTACCGGAAGATCCAGCAGGGCACGTTCCCGAAGCAGATCCGCATTTCGGAACGCTGTGCCGGCTGGCGGCAGTCGGCCGTGTCGGAATGGCTGCGGAACCCCATGTTCTACAGCTCGGAGGATGATTGAAGCGGCTGAAGGCGCAGCAGTCCACGACCTTAGCAATTGCACAGCCGCCGCTGCTGCATCTTGGCGACCTTCTGCAAGGCCCCGTCCTGAGACGCTGAGCGGTCGTCTGGCCCTTGCTTTGGGATGGTTCGTCTCGGGTGAAGAGCTTCCGCTCCGCGCGCACGCTGGCATCTTGGCGATCGCAATCCGTGTGTTGATCATCCCAAGGCGGAGCTTGGATGGCTCTCCGTCCGCTTCCGCGCGACGAGTGCGCCCGCACGGACGAGCTGCTGACCCCAATTCGGCACCTCTCGTTTACACCGAGAGGTGCGGGCATGTTCGGTTCCCGCCGAAAGCAAGAGCCGATGGTCCGTTGCCCCGACCAGTACGTCCGCTACGCGCCACTAGCAGACGTAGAGGGGGCGCAACCTTTCCTGTCAGCGGACGAGCGGAGGCACCGCCCCTCCACCACGACGCACCGATCCTCCGGATCACAACGTCGCTCGAAGCGTACTTCGATCAGCCGCTGGATCGAGGAGAAGCTCATGGCCCGAATGCCTGCCTTGTTCATAGGGCATGGGAGTCCCCTGAACACGCTGGAGCATAACGGCTTCACCGACTCCTGGCATGAGATCGGTAGGCAGCTCCCCAAGGCTCGGGCCATCCTTGTTGTTTCCGCGCATTGGTTTTTCGGCGCGACCGCCGTCACCGCGATGCCGCAGCCCAGAACCATACATGATTTTTACGGCTTCCCGCAGGAGCTGTTCGACTTCGAATACCCCGCGCCGGGCGCCCCGGACGTCGCCCGAGAGATTGCCGAAACCGTGAAGCCCACCTGGTGCGGCCTCGACCGGGACCAATGGGGTTTCGACCATGGCACGTGGAGCGTGCTCGCCCACCTAAACCCCGAAGCGGATGTGCCGGTGGTGCAACTTTCGATCAACGCGCTGAAGCCCCTGCATTACCATCTGGAGCTTGGCGCGAAGCTGGCGCAATTGCGAAATCGCGGTATCCTGATTCTCGGCAGCGGTAACGTGGTTCACAACCTCCGTACCGTAGACCTCGCGCGGCCGAACGCGGCCTTCGACTGGGCGGAGCGTTTCGACGACGCGGCGGTTGCGCAGCTGGCAGATGATCCGGGTTCCGCTCTCAAGCTGGCGGAGAACCCTGACTATGACGCGGCTGTGCCGACCCCGGATCACTTCATCCCCTTGCTCTACGTAGCGGGTGTAGCTGCGGCGTCCGGCGAGCGGATGGAGCCGCTCGTACGTGGCTATGCCGCAGGATCCATCTCGATGACCTGCTACGGCGTCGGCACCAGCTTTGCGTGTCGCGAAGAAAGTGGAGGGGCGTCCTTGTCGCGGGATGTGCCAGCCGATCAAGCAAATATCTAAGCGATGTGAGTGCCCGGCAGCTTGCGCCGCGGATATTCGCTCGTCTTGCCTCCTCAGCTTTGTTGGTCGAGCCCATAGGCGCGGCCGTTCTAGCGGAAGGCATAGCTGATTTCGGCCACGCGCGTGAGTGCGCGCATGAGTTTGTCGCCAGCGGCCTCGAGCTCTGCCGACCGCAGGCCGGTGTCATCTAGCTGAACGCATTCGCCACCTGCCCGTCACCGGCCGCGCGGCGAATGCCGGCCACATCGAAGCGAAGGGTGCCACCGCGTCTCACCCCAACCTATCGGGTGAGCAGATGGAAGCGATCGAACCTTTACCACTCTTGCGAGCAGCTAATCACCCCTAGGGTCACGCTCCTAACGACATTTCGAGTGTGTGTTATGCAGCTCAGACAACGTCTCTGGCGTCGGCTGGAAAACCCGTGGGTTCTTACGGCCATCGGCTTTGCCTTGGGGAGCTTCTTTGTTCTTCCGCCTGGCGGCTTCTTCGCATGATCAGCTTGCCACGCATGTTGCTCTGGCTGGTGCTCGCCAGTCCTGCGCTGATTATGATAATCGGTCTGCTGGACGCCTCCGGCGCCTCAGCGAAAGACCTCCCGCATCCTTCCGGCGAAATGTCGGTGCGGCTGATAATCCTCGCCATGCTGCCGGGCCCGCTGGTCGAGTTCTTTGGCCAGAATCGGTTCTTGCGCGGCTGGCTGATGATCCGGCGCAATCTGGGTGTCGCGGCTTTCGCGTATGCCATGCTGCACCTGCTCTTCCACATCATCGATGCGGAGCTCGTCACAGCTATGCTCCGGGAGGTGTCTCAGCCCCGGATTTGGACCGGGTGGCTGGCGCTTGCCGTTCTGGCGGTGCCCGCGTCGATCAGTTTCAACCGCGCAGTGCGGCGCCTCGGACCGTATTGGAAGATGCTTCAGCGGCTTGCCTACGGCGGCTTCGTTCTGACCCTGCTGCATTGGTTTCTAATCGATCGCGCATGGCTTCCTGCCGCCGTCCATCTCGCCCCCCTAGGGATCGCATGGTTCCTGCGGCTCGTTGCACGCCGAAGCCGTAGGTCGCTGAGCGGTCATAACCAGCAACGAAGGCAAATCGGCGAGCGCTTCCTCTGCCAGAGCGGGTGAGGCCAAGGGATCGCGGCGCTGCGCCTCGTCTGGAAAATAGGCGTTCTGCATGGTTCGGACCAGCGACGGACTGACGAACGGATCCGGGATGTCGGAGACATAGGTGTCGAGCGGCGCGGAAACGTCTACCGCCGGCACGACCAGCACTGCCGCCCGTACCGGCGACCCACCGGCCCGGCGGGCCTGCTCCAGCACGCCGAGCGCAAGGTTTCCGCCCGCGCTGCCGCCGCTGATCGAAACGCAACCGCCGTCCCACCCCATGTCGGCGCCGGACGCGCCAACCCAGCGCAGCACATCGAAGCATTCTTCATGCGCGTGCGGGAAGCGGACCCTGGGCGCGCGGCTGTAGTCGACGTTGACGACCACCGCTCCAACCTCGCCGGCGATCAGCCGTACGAGATGCTCGTCCTGGTGCGGCGCTCCGATCAGGAAAGCACCGCCATGGAAGTTGACGTGCACCGGCGGCGCCGCTCCAGCGAGCGGCGCAGCCCTTGCCGGCCGGCTGATCAGGCAGCGGACTGGACCGTGCCGGGTCGGTACCTGAACGACCTCCGCCTCCCCCACCGCCCGCACGGTAAGCGAGATCGCCGGCGGCTTGATGAGGCGAGTCGCAACGTAGGAAAGGAACCACGCCTTCACCGGGTCGAGAAGGGTCCGCCCATGCGCTTCTGTCGGCCTATTTTTGCTCGTTCAGGCCGTAGACGCGGCCGTCTGGACCGCGGAAGTGGCGGTAGGCATAGCCCATGTCGGGCACCCGCGTGATCTCGCCGAGAAGCTCGCCGCCCGCCGCTTCGATTTCCGCCGACGCCTGCTCGATGTCCTCGACGCGAAAGCCGAAGGAGAGGCTGTCATTGTAGCCGTAAGGCGGCACGGTGGTCGGGAGATAGAGCTCCAGCAGCGAACCGTTCGGCATCTGGAAGACGACCACGCCCTCCATTTCCATCATAGGCGTGAGGCCGAACGTCTCGATGTAAAGCTGCTTGGAGGCCGCGAACGCACTCTCATCGAGAGTGACTGCGTGCCAGGTGATGCCATCGACTTTCATAAGCTTGTTCCTGCCTTGCGAGCGTTTCGGGTGTTCAATGTACGAGGCGGAAGCCGCTGTTCGGACCGTAGCCCTGAACGAAGCCCAGCTTGATGTTGAGCAGCGCGAGCGGCTCCAGAAGGCGGGCACTCGCCAGGGGGCCGGCGTCGATCGGGTCGAAGCCGAGTTCCTGCACGAGGCCGAGTACCTGAGCCTTGGCATCGGCATCGTCGGCGGCAACGAGCCCGGCGAGCTGCTCGCCGTTCATGTGACCCGTCGCCATCGCGGTCGCGAAGCTGGTGTTGAACGCCTTCGCCACCCTGGCTTCAGGAAGCTTCTTCTGAAGCTCCTCGGCTCCGCTCGTGGTGCTCGAGTCGACCGCAAGCTCCATGGTCGGCGTGAGTGCGTTCGTCGCATCGATCACCACCTTCCCCGAGGCCGCGGTTCCGATGTCGCGAGCGGCCTCATCCACCGCTCCGAACGGGACGGCAACGATAATGAGGTCGGCGTCCTCGGCCGCCTTCCGGGTCGCATTGTCTTCGCGGCCGACAGCGCGGACTTCGTGGCCGGTGCGCGAGAGTCCGCTCGCGAGGGCCGAGCCGACATTGCCTTTACCGATGATGGCGATCTTCATCTTGTTGTTCCTTGTTTGCAGAAGGGAGGTGGGGTCCGCGACCGGTGCGGACTCAATTGAGCGCGTGCGAAACGGTTGTCTCGATAGGAGTTGTTCCACGGCCTATAAGGCTCGAGAGCTCGCGCCCGTCATCGAAGAGCGCCCCTTCGGCCACCGCCACGTCGGCACCGGCCAGCATGGCGGCAAATGCTTCAGGCATGCCCGAGCCACTCAGCACCGCAGCATATTCCGGCGGCGGCAGGTCACGATAGGAGACGTCGCGGCCCGACTGCCGTGACACCTCGGCGGCCAGCTCCGAAAGGGTGAAGGCCTCGTCGCCGGCAAGCTCGTACGTCTTGCCCTCGTGGCCCTGCGCGGTGAGCACGACGGCCGCCGCTTCCGCGAAGTCGCGACGCGAGGCGGCGGAAATCTTGCCGTCCCGGGCGCTGCCGACGAGGGAACCGGTGTTGAGGGCGGCGGCTATCGGACCTTTGTAATTCTCGCTGTACCAGCCGTTCCGCAGCACCGTGTGCGGAATACCCGATGCGGCGAGAAGGGACTCCGTCGCGAGATGTTCGTCCGCAAGGCCGAGGGGCGTGGCATCTGCGTGAAGGAGGCTGGTATAGACGATCAGCCCGACCCCAGCCGCCTTGGCCGCCTCGATCACGTTTCGATGCTGCGGCGCGCGCTGGCCCACTTCGCTGGACGAGATGAGGAGCAGTCTGTCCACGCCTGCGAGGGCGCTGGCGAGAGTCTCGGGCCGATCATAGTCCGCCTCACGAACCTCGACACCCAGATCTGCTGCCTTGGCGGGCGTCCGCGCCAATGCGACGATACTGCCGGGCTCGACCCGTTCCTTCAGGGTCTCAACCACGAGTCGGCCTAGTTGGCCCGTGGCTCCTGTCACAGCGATCTGCATGTTACGTTACCTTGCGTGCGAGACTAAAGGTCGGCCGGTCAAGCGCGCGAAGGCGAACCAGCGTTGGCGTTTTCACGGCGGCGGAGCGCGTCGAGGCTCCACGCGCCCGGGCCGGCGAAGATCAGGTAGAAGAAGGCGAAGCAGAACATGATCGCCGTCTCGCCCTGATTGAGGACAGGCCAAAAACCCTGGGTCGCATGGCCCATGAAGTAGGCCGCAGCCATCGTGCCCGACGCGAGGAACGCGGCAGGGCGCGTGAAGAGGCCGAGCACGATCAGAGTTCCGGTGACCAGCTCAATCACGCCTGCGGCGACGATGATGCCGGGGAGCGGGCCCGGCATCGGCATTGGGGCCGGGAAGGCGAAGAACTTCATCGTTGCGTGCTGCAGCATCAGCAACGCGGTCATGATCCGAAGCGCCGCGAGCGCGTGGGGCGACCATCTATCAAGTTTGGACATCGTATCACTCCTGAGTTTGGCGCTCACTGCGCGGTGGGAGCTTCGCCGAAGCGGAAGCTGGAAGCGGTTATGCCGCCGAAAAAATCCTTCTGGTGGAAAACGACAGCGCCGGCTTCCTGCTCCGCAGCTCCGACGGCCACCATCAATGGAATGAGGTGATCCTCCTGGGGGTGGGCACCGCGGGCTTGCGGCGCGTTTTCCCAATCGATGAGCCGGGGAGTCCGTTCCTGCGGAGCGGAAGCCACTAAGGTCTCTTGCAGCCACGCATCGAACACGCGCGAGGGTTCAAAGCCTTGCGTGCCGCGCATATCCTGCATGTTGTGGTAGGTGAGTCCGCTGCCGATGATCAGCACGCCCTCATCCCGCAGCGGCGCGAGCAAGCGACCAAGCTTCAGGTGCATCTCCGGGTCGTAGCCGAGGTCGATCGACAGCTGGACAAGCGGGATCTTCTCCTCTGGGTACAGCGGCTTCATGATGCTGAAGGTGCCGTGGTCGTAGCCCCGTTCCGGGTCCAGCCGGGCCATTATGCCACCGCCGGCCAACAGCTCCTGCACGCGGGTCGCAAGCTCGGGTGAGCCAGGCGCCTTGTACTTGATCTGGTAGGTGTGCGGCGGGAAGCCGGAATAATCATACTCCATCCCCGGCTGTTCCGCGGAGGAGATGGCGAAGCCTTTCCCCTCCCAGTGGCCGGAGATGACGAGCACCGCGCGTGGCGCATCCCCAAGCTCACGGCGGATATCGACGAGCGACTGCTCAAGCTGATCAAAGGCGCGGCGGAACGGCCCGTCGAGGTACGGCCAAGGGCCGCCGCCATGGCTGATGAAGTAGGTGGGAAGACGCTTGCTCACATCATTTCTCCCGTCGGTTTCACGTCCAGCCTCAGCGCCAATCGAAGGTCAGCGGGGCTTCGCGGAAGGCGAAGCGGTCGAGGTGGCTGGCGACGGCGCCCTTAAGGCCAGCCAGCTGCTCCGGGCAGGAAGCGTCGAGGACGACCTCAAGCGAGTCTTCCTGCGCCCTGAAGGTCGCGACAGCGTCGGCCGGGAACGACAGTCCGCGCATATCCTTCGGGAAGACAACCTTCCCCTGCTCGGGCGTGAATTCTATCGCGAGGTTGTGCGACCAATGTTTGCACAGCTGCTGCAGGTAACGGCTACCATTCTTCGTCGGCACGAGTGCGGTGGCGCTGGTGATTGCGATCTGGTCAGTCATCTTGGCTCTCTCGGACATCTGTTGATGATGAGATAAGCTCGACAGCAGAGGCGAAGAAGAGATAAAAGATCGATGATAACCATCGGCTGGAGAGATGGATAATGCTGGGCACGCTGACCCTCGACCAGCTTCGGGTGCTGGTCACGATCGAGGAAACGGGCAGCTTCTCCGCCGCAGGACGGAAGCTGCAGCGCGCCCAGTCCGCCATCAGTCACGCGGTACAGTCCCTCGAAAACCTCCAGCGGGTGCAGCTGTTCGACCGCTCCTCGCGGACCCCTACCTTGACCGAGGCGGGGCAGGCACTTGCGGCGCAGGCGCGGCAGGTGCTTCGCCAAGCGGAATTGTTCGAGCGGACTGCGGGTGCGATCGCGGAAGGGCTGGAGCCGGAGCTGACCTTCGCGGTCGATAACATGGTGCCGATTGAGCCCGTCATCCGAAGCCTTGCGGCCTTGCAGCGCCGCTACCCCGATCTAGCGGTCACGCTGTTCACCGAGGCTCTTGGCGGGACGGAGCGACGGGTGCGATCGGGTTCTGCCGCGCTAGGACTGTGCATGCTCTTTCCGGCGCAGGTCCAGGATTTGCAGGCCTATCCGGTTACTGCGATCGAGCTGGTGCCGGTCGTCGCGCCCTCACATCCTCTAGCGCAGGAGACGCGCCGGATGGAGAGGGAGGTGCTAGCCGAGCATGTCCAGCTCGTCCTCACGGATCCGGAGAACCAGGGCGGACCCAGCTACAGCGTGGTCAGTCCCCGCGTGTGGCGGTTTGTGGACCTCGGGCGGCGGCTGGACTTCCTTCTCGCCGGGTTTGGGTGGGCAACCATGCCGCTCCATCTCGTCGAGGGGCATCTCGCGCGCGGCGACCTCAAGCAGTTGCCGCTCCAGGACCCGGCAATCCTGCCCGGAGCGATTCCGATCTTCGCCGTGCACCAGCGCAACCGGGCGCTCGGAACCGCCGCCCGCTCGCTGCTTCACGATCTCCAGCAACCGGCAGCCTAAGGTCGTGCCGGAGCTCCGAGGCACCCTGTCGTCGAGCCCGCCTCCGCAACTCCCGACGCATAGAGACCACGCATAAAAGCCGTGTCGAACAAAGGCGGCGCCTCGTCGGGCGTCTCCTCCTCGACTGCGCACATGACAAAGTCGATGCTCCGGTTCTGCGCATAGGTTCTTAAGGCCTCGACGTTGGTTCGGTCCACCTCCGCCAGGAGTGTGTAAAGAGCACGCGCGGCGATGCTGAAGGTACGGGGACTGACAACCTCGAATTCTGGGCGGAACCGCCCGTTATAGATGACGTAGATACCACCGTCGGACGGAGCGTCGGGCGGAGGCGCGACCATAAGCGAGCGGGGCAGAACGAAGAAGCCCGCGACTGTGCCGCCGTCGACATGCATCTCCTCGAAGCTGCGGCCATTGGCGGTAACGTCGATCCTAACCGGCGGGAAGGCGGCCGGAATGCTTGCGGAGGCAAGGAGCACCTGCCGGAACAAGGCGACGCGTCGCGGCGAGGCACTCGAGGCGATGGCGCCCATGTCCCAGATGACGCCGCGCTGCGCATCAAGGTTTGCCGTCATGACAAGCAGTCGGCGTCCGCGTCGGTGCTCGGCGGCTATGCGGTCGATCAGGGCAGGCGTCGCGTAACGCGCGATGAGGCCGGCGAGCGGCGCGCTGTCGAGCAGGCTTTCGCCGCCGAGGACGCCGCGGACTACGCGCTGGCGATAGACGTCGCGGCCGCTGATGCCGGTGTAGATCGCGGTCAAGGTTGCATCTTCCTCAGGGCCAAGGAAGGCGAAGGGCGCGATCAGCGCGCCGGTGCTGACGCCGGTGACGATGTCGAAGGAAGGACGGTCGCCGCGGCGGGTCCAGCCGTTCAGCAGGCCTGCGCCGAACGCGCCCTTGTCCGACCCGCCGGACAGCGCCAGCAGGGTGCCGGGCGCTCTCAGCCCCGCCGCCCGGCGCTGCTCAAGAAAGGTTGCTGCCCAGGCCCGATGCGCGGCATCGTCGCCTCTGGTCCAGAAGCGAACAGCCTCGCCAGGGAGGGGTTGCGCAATCTGCGTCTCGGCTGCGGTATAGGGCACGCGGGGCGTAACAGTCGCGCAAGCGGCCAATCCCCCGGCAAGGAGGACCGCCATCATCGCGTGTAGATTAGCCTTCATCATCGCTCTCCCTGTGCTCCCGGAGCGTATCAAAGGCGCACGACGAAACCGATTGAGGCCCTTATCTCTTCGTAGTTCGACACCGGAAAGTTCGAATTTCGATCCGTGTAGCGGATGGCCGTGCGCAGCCCGATCCTGTCGGAAAGATAGAGGTCGGACGTGGCGGTGATCACTGAGCGATCCTCGCGGCGGCGCTCTCCAATGGACGGCGTGATATTCTCGTAATCCCGGTCGCGATATTCGAACTCGAACCGCGCGGTGTCGCGCCGGTCGATCAGGCGGAGCGGCAGGGCTAGTGCTGCATTGATCTGGAAGCCCTGCAGGTCGAAGCGCGCCTCGACCGCATCGACATCCTCATAGCGGATTCGGGCAGTAAGCTGCGTCTCCCGCGAAAACTGATGCGCAACGGCGAGAGCAACCATGTGATTGTCCGTATCGCGGGCATCAACGTTCACGAAGTTCCAGTTCTCGTAGCGATAGGAGGCCGTCAAGCTTGTCCGCTGCGTGACCGGTACGGTCAGCTTCGGCTCGATTCCCTGGATGTTGACCAGTGCATCGCCGCCAAGGCGGAAATGGATGAAGTCATAGGCTGCTCCAAGCTCCGCGCGGCCGAGTCGGAGGCGCCCGTCCGCGCTGAAGCGATGGCTCTGGCGGTTCAGATCCGGGAAATCGAAGTGGGAGCGTTGCGAAAAGTCGTAGCCAAGGGTCAGCGAGCGCTCCGTCCCGTGGACCACTCGCGCGCGAGCCTTCGTCTCCAAAAGAGCGACGAAATCTCCCTCGCGCTGGTCGAGGTCGAGCTCGTCCACCCGGATGCGGCCGTCATATTCGAGCGCCGCGAGGCCCTCGAGCGTGAACCTGTCCGCGGCGAAAGCCGGAGTTGCAGCCAAGCCCCCGGCAAGCGCCGGAAACGCGCAGATCGCCGCAATGATTCTCATGTCCTGTGCCGCTCTTTCAAAGGCCTCGCGCGAGGCGCGGGACCGGGCGCGCCTTGCGCCCGGCCTCTTGCCTGTCTTTCGAGATCAGGTCCCAGTCAGGACCATGGCCGCCCGGAGCGAACCGTCCGGCTTCGCCGTCACCTGGAGGATGTCCTGCCGGCCGGTGATGCCGCTTTGATCGCGGACCACGTCGTTCTCATTGGTGTAGATGGAGACGCCGCGCGACCTATAGTCCCTGTGCGTCGATTGGATGGTATTGAGCAGCGCCTGAGGGAAGTAAAGCTGCGTCGTCATCATCCTGTTCCCGCCGAGATAGACGCGGACGTGGATGTGCGCGGCTCTCGGCGTGTACCAGCCGGGAACGATCGTCTGGAAGGTGACCTTCCCCTCCGCGTCGGTTGTCTGCGCGCCACGCAGCCAGCGTTCATTGTCTCGATGGGTGACGTGGCCAAGCTCGTTCACGGTGTCGAGGTCGGGAAACTTATCGGGGTCGTTGAACAGGTACCCGCTATATTCCCCTTGAGCATTGCAGTGCCACACGGACACGACAGCGCCGCCGATCGGCCGGCAGCTGGCATTCGCATTGGCCACGCGCAACTCGAGCTCCAGAGGCAGCCCAGGCTGCCTCTCGCGGATGTTCGAGCGGACTATCCTCTGATCGATGAAGTAAGGACCCTCAACGGTTGCCGTGGTGAGGCGGCACTGGGGCAAGCTCCCGAGAAAATCCCCGACATCTGCGGCATCCTTGACGTTGCCCGTCGTGAAGGCCCGTTGGGCAAAGGCCGGTGATACCAGGCCCGCTACGGCCGTTACGGTTCCTCCTGCCAAGCCCAGGAGGGCAGCCCTGCGTCCGAGGCGGAATTCATTCGGCGCCTCCTCACGCCGTTCTTCGGCTGTGGCGGTGTCGTTCAGGTTCGTCATGATGGCGCCTTTCTCCATTGTCTTGCGTCCCCCGCCCTGCCCCTCCACTAAGCCGGTCGATCCTCTAGCAAAGTGCGAAAACATCGATCGCACCTATCTACTCAGGAGATGAGAGAATGGTGAGGCCGGCTTGAAGGACGGTGTCGCGCTGGAGCTTCCGGCGACTCCGGAGCCGCGACGCCGTCCAGCCTCGGCCACACGTGCAAGAACCAAGTGTCCCGGCCGCCCAGCGCCGCGCTAAACCAAGCGTTCAGCCATACGCCGGGGCCAGCCGTTCCCCGCCAGGAACAACATCGACCGATCAAACGTAGCCGGCACCCAACGTCATGACAGCACGAAGCGAGCCGTCGCTTTTTACAGACACGTCAAGAATGTCTTCACGGCGGATAAGAATATCGTTCTCGTTCGTGTATATCGATACTTCACGGTCGCGATATGCCCGGTGCGTCGATTGTATGGTGTTCAGAAGCGCTTGGGGGAAGTACAGCTGCGTTACGATCATCGTCTGGTTGTTTAGGAATGCGCGGACATGGATGTGTGCTGCGCGGGGCGTGTACCACCCAGGAACGATCGTGCGAAAGGTCACCTTCCCGTCAGCGTCAGCCACCTGAGCTCCTCGAAGCCAACGTTCGCGGTCGCGCTCGGGTACATGCCCCCTCGCATCAGCGGCGCTCGCGTCCGGCATGACATTGGGGTCGTTGAAAAGATATCCGCTATACTCGCCGTCGGCGTTGCAGTGCCAAATGGAAACGAGTGCTCCGTTGATGGGTCTGCAGCCGCCGCTTGCGTTGACAACACGCAATTCGAGCTCGAGTGGCACGCCAGGCTGCCCCTCCCGAATATCCGATCGGATGATCCTTTGATCGATGTAGTAGGGGCCTTCGATCGTTGCCGACGCAACACGGCACATGTTGGGGATGCTCTCGAGGGTGTTGCCGATCTCTGCGGACTGCCGGAGAGTCGGCTGAACGGGAGCTGCCTTGACCAAGCCAGCCACAGAGGTGAGGGTCCCTCCAACTAGCCCCAAGAGGGCAGCCCTGCGGCCGAGGCGGAATTCATTCGGCGCCTCCTCATGCCGTTCTCCGGCTGTGGCAGTATCGTTCAGCATCGTCATGATGGCGCCTTTCTCCAATGGTCTTGCGTCCCCGCCTTGCGTGCTCCGATAAAGCCGTAGATGCCGTAGCGAAGTGCCAAAAGATCGATCACATCTATCCGCTCAGGAGATGGACCCATTCCGACGCTCGATCAGATGCGGGTGCTGGTGACGATAGAAGAAGCGGGCAGCTTTTCCGCTGCGGGGCGGAGGCTACAGCGTTCACAGTCCGCCATCAGCCATGCCATGCGAGCTTTGGAAACGCACCATTGCGTCGCGATCTTCGATCGGTCCGGACGTGCTCCGGTGCTGACCATGGCGGGGCAAGCTCTAGCAACGCAGGCACGGCAGGTGCTGCGGCAATCCGACCTTTTCGAGCGCACCGCCAGCGCTATCGCCGAACAGCTGGAGCCGGAGCTGACAATCGCGATGGACAGCGTGGTGCCGCTAAGCCCCTTGATCGACGCTCTCGCGGCTCTTCAGCGTCGCTTTCCCGAGCTTCCCGTGACGCTGCGCACCGAAGGCTTGGGCGGAGCTGAGCGACGGGTGCGCTCCGGAGACGCGGCCCTAGCTCTGTGCATCCTCCATCCCTGCCCTCCGCCGGACCTCGTGGCCCACGCCGTAAGCTCCTTTGAGCTTATACCAGTGGTCGCGGCTTCGCATCCGCTGGCCCACGAGGAGCGCCCTCTCAGCAGGGAGATTCTTGCCGAGCATGTGCAGCTCGTACTCACAGATCCGGAGGCGCAGGGAGGCCCAAGCTACGGGGTCGTCAGTCCTCGCACGTGGCGTTTCGTCGATCTTAGCGTACGGCTGAAGTTCCTGCTCGAGGGTTTTGGTTGGGCGACGATGGCCCGCCACCTTGTCGAGCCTCACCTGCAGAAGGGCGAACTCGCGCGCTTGCAAATTAAAGATCCGGCAGTCGTGCCCGGACCGATACCGATCTATGCCTGCCATCAGCGCGGGCGGCGACTTGGTACCGCCGCTCACACACTGCTTCGGGACTGGGACAGGTGGCGGTCAGCGCCTGAAGTCTAGAAAGGCCACGCCAGTCGAGATCCAAATCAAGCCGCTCGTCAGCTGCGCGCCAACGTTCGCCGTTCGGCGGCGCTTTGAGGAGGGCCAAGAGCGGACGTCGGTGTGTTCGGCAACCGATGTCCGCTTTGGGTGGAAAGCGGACGTTGCTGCTTCTCCGCTACTATCGAGGCCGCTGGTTCAGGCTCAGGTAGAATGGATCGAACTCGGAGACGGCCACCAATCCGTCCCAGTCTTCAATTTCCACCACCTTGCCCTTGAACGTGACGAGGCCCTTCTCTCGAAGGTCCTTGAGCATGCGGTTGACGTGCACCGAGGTGAGCCCGAGTATCTCCGCCAGATCGGTTTGGGTGATCGGCAGTTCATACGTGCCGTGCTCGGCCAAGCCTGCTGCCGTCAGCCGCACCTGAAGCTCGCAAAAGAGGTGCGCTAGCCGGGACGCAGCATCACGACGGCCGAGCGACAGCATCCACTCTCGGTGAATGGCCGCGTCCACGATTGTCGAGAGCCAGAGCAGCCGCCCAAGGTGCTGATGTTCCGCTATCAAAGCCTTTAGCCTCTCGTGCGGGAAGAGGCCGACACGGCAAGCCGTGAAGGTTGAAATGTCGTGGTCGAGTTGCTTGAGGAGGAGGCTGTGAAGATCGATGAAGTCGCCCGCGACCGCGAGTTGCAGCGTCTGACGCGATCCGTCTCTCAAGTCTTTATGTCTGTGGACGAAGCCATCGAGCAGAAGATTGCTGACCTCAAGCTCGGTCTTGGCCTTCACGAGGCTGCGGCCTTTTTCGACGTGGATCTCCTTAGACATGCACCGCCGAAGCGCCTGCTCCTCCTCGGCGCTGACGGTATCGAACCTTCGCAGCTTCATTAACAGCTTATCGATTATTCTTCCCCTTCGGTGTCGGCGCCTGGCGCCCTGTCGCATGAATAGCAAGGCGAGGGCATCGGACCAAGAGAGAGGCCGAGGGACTACGTCGTCGCTCGAAGCCCTCCTGGTGTCCAATGGGTCGAAGGCACACATTCCCCAAGCGAACGAGGAATGTACGCTCACCTTGTCCCCAGCCGAGAAGCCGACAGTCCGCTGCCGCCGACTATCGACCGTTCAGGCCGCCAGCGCGGTGAGCTGCGTCCGAGCCCTCGCCTTGTGCAAGCGTGCGAGCCGCTTCAGCTCCCGTTCCCAGGCTGCCAACGCTGCCTTCTTTTCGTGGAAGTAGTTGTGGCGCTGGTAGACTCCGACGATGCCTGATCGCGACCCGGAGAGGTGGTTCAGGACAGCCTCCGTCACCTCGAGCCGAACTCCCAGCCGCTGCAATCCCGTCGCGAGTGTCCGCCGAAGGTCGTGCAATGTCCAGTGCTGCACCGGATGCCCCAGCTCCTCCTCGAGCGACTCCCGGATGCGCCGCATGGCCTTGCTGAACCCGCTTGGGCTCATGTCCCAGTTCCCCCGCGCCGGCAGCAGCTTCTCGCTGCGCTGGTCCTTCAGCAGCTTCTGGACAATGCCGAGCGCCGCAGGAGTCAGCGGCACCAAGTGGGTGGCGCCGTTCTTCGCCCTCTTTCCTGAGATGGTCCAAAGCTTTGCGCCCACATCGAATTCCCTCCGATCGGCATCGAAGACCTCGTTGCGCCGCTGCCCCGTCAGCAGCAGCAGCTTGATCGCCGGCCCGAACGGCTTCCCCTCCCCTTCGAGCACGTGCCACAGTGCGCCGACTTCCTGTTCGCTGAGCACGCGGTCCCTCGCCTTCGGCGCCGGCGGCCGCCCCGCGTCGCGGCACGGATTGGCCTGCAGCCGGTCGAGGCGCGGCATTGCCCACCCATAAAAGGAAGAGAGATAGCCCAGCGTCAGGCGAGCCATGACCGGAGCATTGCGGGCGATCTCGTCGATGAGCCTGGTAATCTCGCTGCGCGTGATCTGGTCGGCCGCGCGGTCTCCGAACTCGGGCAGGATGTGCCGCTTGAACACCCGCTCGATCTCACCGATTGAGCGGAGGTGCGCCTTGGCCGCCTTGAACTCGGGCCAGAGGGCACTCACCGTCAGAGCAGCCGCCGAACGCCGCCGCGGCTGCGGCAGGGCCGCGAGCGGATCAGCCTTGGATTCGATGTCCGAGAGAAGCTGCCGAGCCTTCTTGCGCGCCTCGGCGAGACCGAAGCGTCCGGAAAAGCGCCCCAGGGCAATGTTACGGTATTTGCCCGCTACCCGCTTGCGCAGGACGAAGGACTTCGTCCCGGACGTGCCGACGCGCACGCGAAGACCGGGCACGGACTTGTCCCGCACCTCGATCTGACCGGACTTGGGACGCCTCAGATCGCGGATCTTGGCGTCCGTGAGGACGACGGGTTCGGGGGGTGCTACCTTAGACATGGGCCGGCGCCTTACGATCAGCGGGTCTCGCCGGAAAAGCCGCTACCTTAGGTAGCACCTGCCCGGGACGCCCTGGGAAACTGTTGGAAAGAATAGCTCGCAAGCTATTGAGAAGAAAAGATGCTGGGACGTCCTCGGACTTGCTTTGTTCCCGCTCTTAATCAGCGGGTCCCAGGTTCGAGCCCTGGTGCGTCCACCACCTTTTCCCGAGCTAAAACAAGCAGTTATGCGAGCCGCGCCAAACCGCGCGCACGCCGAACTGGCACGCATAAGCATATCGTAACCACCAGCCCCTCAAAGTGATAGGCCCGTCTTATCAGTCCAGCAGTGTTGCCATCAGTCGCCACTTTTCGTCGCTAGGCCGCTTGAATTCCCAGAACCGCCAGCCATTCACGTTGTTGTGGGTGATAGCGACAGCCGCTGCTGACGGGGTCGCAAACCTTCGGCCCTTTTCGTCCACCCAAACACCGTCCTTAATCTCGGCTCGGTACAGCCGCCCCTTGTATGTCTTGCGGAATTGCGTGCCGTTTGGAAAGAAGATGCTTTTCATCACACAGCCACCCATCGCCGGCTCCGAAGCGTCCTCGGTATCGTTCATTTCCAGCAAGCGTCTGATCACATCGTTGTAGGTCGTCGACTCGTCTTCGCGCCTCAGGGTCAGGGCCTTAAATACCTCGAAATCTATCTCGATAGTGGCCATAGGTCTATCCTCTCGATAGCGGGAATAGGAGCAGGAATAGTTTAGCGAGTCAAGCAGAATCAGCTGCTCGCAACCGCATTCGGGAATCCGTATCTAGACGGTTGAGCGGCGTCGGCCCTGCCGGCGATCCCTCAGCGAGAGCCATGCGCTTGTTAGGCGTCTAACGTCAGCGGCTGACAGGCCGAGGCCCTCACGGAGGAGCACCTGATCCGCATGCTTGAGTGCTCTGCCAAGGTCACCGCTCCGGAGACAGATATCGATATGATCGATGTCGAGACCTTCGCTGAAGTTGTAGAGGGAGGGAAGCTCCTCAGCTTCGCGAGGCTCAAGCTCTAGAACGCCGCCGCCGTAGGATCGCCCACAAACTTCGGCCCAAGCAAAGGCTAAGGAGTTGATCGAGGATGCGCACAATCGATCACGGTCAATCCCGCTCTCCAACCTCACGCGGTGGATGGTATCTGTTGTGGTAGCTTCTGCGCGGTTCGCGACCAGATACGGAGCGTGGTGTATCTGCCTGAACATAAAGGCGTCTGGAACGTAAACTGATGGTACGTCGTACCATCGTGATCGAACGCTGCACTTGTAGCCGCGATGAACGCCCGCCGCTTCACCAGAGGCTAGATACCTCTTAAGCGCCGCCGAGAAGTGCTCTCGCTGCACTCCTTGCAGGCTGATGAGACGAGACGGATTTGACGCCTGATATTGCTTCAAGTCGTCCGTATCGAAAATGATCGATTTGAGGGCACTCGTCCTCCCCACGGTGGGCAGGGCGTAACCGTTGACACCCATGCGCTCCGCTTCCTCAGCGGTCACAACGAAGAAGCTGTTCCGCCCAGTGACAATGCCGACGTCCACTCGCGCATAGTCGGAAAGCGGCCTGACGTATGGGTTCCGCTGCACCTGGTTCAACGTGTCGAAGGCTGCGCTCTCGAGGAACAACGAAGTCCACTTCATTCCCTCGCGTGTGTGCCGAACAGGCAAGTGTTCCACCTTGTCGTCGAGCAGATTCGATTTGAAAAGGTCGCTGCCGTTCCTGACGCGAATCGTATGAAAGGTGCCGTTGGTTGATCGGCCGTTCGTGCGACCCTCCGCTAGGAGAAGCACAACCTCCTGCTGAATGTCCGGAAAGACCAGTTCGTCGAACGCCACAAGGACGATATCACGGAACATGTGCGGCAGCTTGTCGCGAAGCTCGCGTGCATATCCCACCTGAAGAACCTCGGCTGGCAGCACCATTGCCATGCGCCCTTTAGGACCCACCAGTTCCGCCGAGAGCTGCACGAAGGCGCACCACGCATTGGCTAGCTTTGTGGGATGATACCCATACGCCCGTAGGTGGGAGAACGCGCGGTCCCGTGTGTCGGAATCAAAGTGCTGGAACCTGATAAACGGAGGATTCCCGAGGACGACATCAAAAGGCGCGGAAGAGCGAACAGCGTCGAAATGCTGAAAGAAGTCTCCTGCTATCCAGTGCTTTTTCGATGAGGTTCCTCGCGTCCGTTCGGTCGCTTGTCGGAGCTCATCTTCGAAGAGCTCCACTGCAGTTATGGTACCGCCGCTGTCGAGGCGCTGGGCGGCTACGTCCACAAAATTACCGTCACCGCAGCTGGGCTCGAGAACCGATTCCGACCCCGAGCGAATTGCCCAGGAGGTCAAAAACTCGGCGACCGACAAGGGGGTATAATAGCCACCGCGCCGCTTCTGAATCGAGGGCGCTATCTTGTTCGTTTTGAAGCTGGCCATGCGGGCACGCTAAGGCGGTCCAGACCTAGAACGCAAACGGTATCGTATCCCGGGAAATTTTTGTACGCGCCGACCTCCCCGGAGTCCCAACTTGACGCCGACTTGCCGGCCTCTACAGCTGTCACATGCGGTATATCGACAGCAGATCGAGACAGGCCGTCGACGCTCTCGGGTCTTGGCTTGAGGAGCACGTCCTCGATGGAGCCGTAGCAGCTCTCAGGTGGCAAGCGGGCTTCTTTGGCAGTGAGATCCTGGACTACTTCGCGCCATCAATGGCGGGCGTGCGGGCCAGCGGCGGTCCTCTGCGGGTCCTGATCGGCTCCAATAATGGTGTCACGCGGTCGAAGGACGTGGCTCAGGTGCTCAAGCTAGCCGGCGCGCCCCGAGCCGAACAACGGGTTGGCGTGGTTAGCTTCACAGGCGGCTTTTACCATCCCAAGACGATTCACATTACAAGGTCGGACGGGTCGGCAGCCGCTTACGTCGGTTCAGCCAACCTGACCAAAAACGGAATCACCTCGGTCAACATCGAAGCTGGAGTCCTCTTGGACACTCGCGACGGTGATGATGTCGATTGCCTCGCCGACATCGCTGCTGCCGTCGACTGGTGGTTTGCAGGCAATCGCAAGGGTATTACGGTCGTCCGGGACCAACACGATATCGACGCACTGATCACCTCCGGCGTGCTGGACAGGCCGTTGCCCCCGCCAGTAGCGCCCACCGAGGCCAAGATGAAATCCCGCCATGGGTCGCGTCTCAAAGCTTTGGTGAAGGTTCCGAAGCCTAAACCGGGTTCGGCTGCCGCCCTAGTCGCTCCTGCGCGTGAGTGGACGAAGAAGCTAAGCGCCTCAGATGCCCAGCGTAAAAAGACTGGCAATCAGCGAGGAAGCATAACGCTCGTAAAGGCGGGATATGACATCGACGCACAAGTTTACTTTCGGCGAGAATTCTTCGCAGACGAGCCGTGGGTAAAGGGCAAGACCTTTACCGGTGAGCCTCGCGAGACTGCGACAATAAAGTTCGCTACTACAGTATTCGGAAGCGACCTGGGCGCCCTACCGCTGATGGTTAGCTATGCTCCTAACCGTGAAGCGGACCAGAGCAATTACACTTCGCTCCTGCACATAGAAGGTATATCGGACCTCTTCCGCGACAAGGACCTGACCGGCAAGTGGCTTCAGCTTACGCAGGACATAGCTGGGCAATTTGCCCTGACTATCAGCAACGCCGATCCTAGGACCTAGCCGGTCTTCCTTCGGTATACATTGCTTCCGGCTCTGATGCCGCCCCCCAGGGCCTTGCGCGCTCAAGCACGATGCGCCGTGCGGGCATGGCTGAAGCGGCGGGTTCGGGCTATAGGGGCGGCTCGTCGCCCGCCTTGCCATTCCCGAGCGTGGCGGTCGGCGCACGGAGCGCGTGAGATGCGGCTGCCCGGCATCTTGTTGGCCGTCCTGCTCCTCGGCGCCGCCCAGCCGGCGCCCGAGGATGCGCCGGCCGCGGCGCCCGTCACCTATGGCGGCGGCTACGGCCCGCCCGGCGACTTCACGGTCACGATCATCGACCTCGTCGAATCGGCGGGCTCGGCGACCGGCAGGATCCGCCAGCCGGATCTCGGCGCCGATCAGCCGCCGCTGCGCAATGCCTCATTGTCGGCAACGCGCCTCGCCTTCGACGCCGGAACCCTCGATTTCGACCTCGAGCGCACCGCCGACGGGTTCCAGGGCGACGTCAGCGACCCGGCCGGGGCCCGCCACGCCGCCCATTTCGTCCGCCGGCCGGGACCGGTCGCGCCGCAGCTGCTCGAGACCTACGAGGGCAGCTATGCGCTCGGCGGCGGCCGGATCCTCACCTTGTCGCGCAACAATGCCGGCTCCGGCTTCTGGTATGTCGACCTGCCGTCGGGGCGGACCGGCCTCCTGTTCAATCTCTCGGACCGCGAGTTCGTCGCCGGACCGTGCCTCTATTGCCCGGGACCGGAATATCTGCGCCTGCGCTTCGCGCCGAGCGCCGGAATGGCCGCGACCGGAGTCTCGGTCCGAACCGGCGGCCGGAGCCTCGAGGCGCCGCGCCTGCGCGGCTACCGCGAGACCGAGGTCGCCTTCACCAGCCGCGACGGCACCCGCCTGGCCGGCTCGCTCTTCCTTCCCGACCGAGCGCCCGGACGGCTCCCGGCCGTGGTCTTCGCCCACGGCTCGGGCGCCCAGTCGCGCAACGGCTATTACGGCCACATCCGGTTCCTCGCCGAAGCCTATGCAAGGCGCGGCCTGGCGGTCCTCGCCTTCGACAAGCGCGGCACCGGCCGATCGGCCGGGGACTGGGAGCGCGCCGGCTTCGCCACCCTGGCCGACGACGTCGCCGCCGCCGTCGCCTATCTGCGGACCAGGCCCGACATCCGCCCCGACCGGATCGGTCTCACCGGCAGCAGCCAGGCGGGCTGGATCATGCCGATGGCGGCGACGCGCGCCGGCGGCATCCGCTTCATCCAGCATTTCTCGGCCGCCTCGCCGATGGGCGTCCGCGAGCAGGAGCGCCGCCGCCTCGTCCTGCAGATGCAGGCCGAGCATTTCCCGCAGAGCGAGATCGACCGCGCCCTCGTCATCCGCGACATGATGGACGATTATGCGGCCACCGGTGAGAATTGGGAGGCGCTCGAGCGCGCCGCGGCGCCGGTTGCGGGCGAGCGCTGGATGACCCAGTTCATCGGCGGCCTGCCCACCCGCGACGCGCCCGATTGGGCCTGGCTTCGCGAGGCCTTCGCCTACGATACCCGCCCCGATTTCGCGGCCTTCCGAGGCGCCTGGCACGTCCTTTACGGCGAGCGCGACATCATCGCCCCGATCGCCGAGGGCCGGGCGATGCTCGAGCAGGCCTTGCGCAGCACGCGCAACTCGAGCGACGTGACGATCGCGCTCGTCCCCCACGCCACCCATAATTTTCTCCACGCGCGCACGGGAAGCGACCGCGAGTTCGCCGGGCTCAGCCGGTTGGTGACCGGCTTCCACGCCATGGCCGCGGATTGGGCCGAACGGCGGGCACGATGAGCCTGTGACTCCCGGCCCGGATGAAGCCGGCCTTCGTTGCGCCTTGCTCCCTGGCCTTGCCGCCGCCTAGGATGCGGCGCGGAGGGGGACAGGCCGAAGCATGATCAGCAAGCCGGCCGCGGAGACGGCGCCACAGGTCAGCGCGGAAGCCTTCGCCGAGGCTCATCGGGCTCTGCTCGACGACCGATCGATCCAGTTCGACCTGCCCATGTACCGGCCGAGCCCGCCGCCGCAATGGCTCAAGGACCTGCTCGGCTTCCTTGGCGGCGAACATCCGGTGCTCAACGGGCTGTTCTGGGTCGTCGTCGGCGCGGTCGTGCTGGCGGTCCTCTTTCTGGTCGCGCGCTGGGCGGCCGGGGCGAGCTGGCCGTGGCGGCGGCGAGACGAGGCGGCGGCGGACGACTGGCGTCCCGACCAGGCGCCGGCGCGGGCCCTGCTCGGCGAGGCCGACGCCCTCGCCGCCCAGGGCCGCTTCTCGGACGCCGCCCACCTGCTGCTCTTCAGAAGCATCGAGGATATCGAATCGCGGCGCCCGCGGCTCGTCCGGCCCGCTCTGACGAGCCGCGACATCGCCGCGCTCGACGCGATCCCCGAGCGCCCGCGCGGGGCCTTCTCTCGAATGGCCCGGCTGGTCGAAAGGAGCCTGTTCGCTCGCCGGCCGCTGGCCGAGGGCGACTGGCGCGACTGCCGAGCCGCTTACGAGGAGTTCGCCTTCGTCGAGGGATGGCGCGGGTGAGCGCTCAGCAGGTCTTCAACCCGCGCCTCGTCGTCGGCCTGATCGTCGCCGGTCTCGTCGCCTTCGCCGCCATGATGCTTCTGATCGCCTACGCCCCGGCGCCGGGAGCGAGCCGCGACGGGCGCGGCCACGTCCTCTCGGTCGCCGCGACCGGCTTCAAGGGTCTCGTCGCCCTGGTCGGGCGGTTTCACGACACCCGCCTCGTCCGCGACCGCGAGGAGCAGCGCGACGACCTGCTCGTCGTCACCGTCGACGAGCGCACCGAGGCCGACGCGGTGTCGGGCCTTCTCGCCAACCGCCGCAACCTGCCGACCCTGGTCGTTCTGCCGAAATGGCTGACCCGCGCCGATCCGGCCCGGCGCGGCTGGGTGCGCGCGATCGCGCCCGGCGCTGGCCCGCTGGGGAGCCAGGCGCTCGGCGGAATCGCCGTCGCCGTCAATTCCGGCGGAGGCGGCGCGCCCGCCCTCGTCGAGGGCGAGGACGAGCTTGCCGGGCTTCGGGTCCCGGTGCCGGCCGCGCCGCAGACGGTCGAGGGCAAGGGGATCGTCCCGCTGGCCCGGCTGGCGGGCGGCGGCGCGCTCATCGCCCGGATCGGCGACGAGCCGCATTATGTCGTCGCCGATCCGGACCTGCTCAACAATCACGGGCTTCGCGACCCCGGGCGCGCCCGCGCCGCCCTCGACCTGGTCGAGCGGCTCAACGCCGGCGGCGAGGGCGTCGATTTCGACCTGACCGTGAACGGCCTCGCCGCCGCCGGCTCGCGCAACATCCTTCGGCTCGCCTTCGAGCCCCCGTTCCTGGTGATGACCCTGGCGCTGGTCGCCGCCGCCTTGCTCGCCGGGCTTCACGGGGCGTTCCGCTTCGGGCCGGTCCGCCGCGACGAGCGGGCGATCGCCTTCGGCAAGGCCGCCCTGGTCGAGAACAGCGCCGGCCTGATCCGGCTCGCCGGCCGCGAGGCTCGCCTCGGCACCGCCTATGCCGACGTCGTGCGCCAGGAGACGGCCCGGACGACGGGCGCTCCGCACTGGCTCCAGGGCGGCGAGCTCGACCGCTACCTGGAGCGGCTGAGCAGGCCCGGCCGGCCCGCCTTCGCCGAGCTCGCCGCCCGCCTCGACGCCGCCCGCGACCGCCACGGGCTGATCGCCGCGGCCCGCGCCCTCTCCCAGTGGAAGAAGGAAATCATCCGGTGAAAGCGACCGAAGTCAAAGGCCTTGCCGACGAGATCAGGCACGAGGTGAGGCGGGCGATCGTCGGCCAGGACGAGGCGGTCGAGCTGATGCTGATCGCGCTCTTCTGCTCGGGCCACATCCTCCTGGAAGGGCCGCCGGGCACCGCCAAGACCTTTCTCGCCCAATGCTTCGCCCGGACCCTCGGCCTCGATTTCGGCCGCATCCAGTTCACCCCGGACCTGATGCCGGGCGACATATTGGGCTCCAACCTGTTCAACTTCCAGACCAGCCAGTTCACCCTCACTCGCGGTCCGATCTTCTGCGAGCTTCTCCTCGCCGACGAGATCAACCGGACTCCGCCCAAGACCCAGGCGGCGCTGCTCGAGGCGATGCAGGAGCGCTCCGTCACCATCGACGGGGAGACTCACGGGCTGCCGCCGCGCTTCATGGTGATCGCGACCCAGAACCCGATCGAGCAGCAGGGCGTCTATCCGCTTCCGGAAGCCCAGCTCGACCGTTTCCTGTTCAAGCACAAGATGGGCTACCCGACCGCGGAAGAGGAGAAGCGGATCGTCGCCGGACACGGCGCCCGCTTCGGCGCTCCCCGGGCCGAGGATTGGGGGATCGAGCCCAGGGTCGACGCCGCCCGGCTCGCGGAGGCGGTGACGGCGGTGAGCACCGTGCCGATGGTCGACGAAGTGACCGACTATATCGTCGCCCTCGTCCGTTCGACCCGCGAGGCACCCGATCTGGAGGGCGGCGCAAGCCCCCGTTCCGCGGCCATGCTCGCCGGCGCCGCTCGGGCTCGGGCCACGCTCGACGGGCGCGACTATGTCATTCCCGACGACGTCAAGGCGCTCGCTCCGGCCGTGCTTCGCCACCGTGTGCTGCTCTCCGCCGCTGCCGAGATCGAGGGTCGGCCCGTCGAGAGCGTCATCGCCCGGCTCATCGAAGAGGTCGAGGCGCCGCGTTGATCTACCCGACCCGCCGCACCGTCCTCCTCGCCGCCGCCGTCGCTCCGGTCGCGCTCGTCGTCGGCCTGTTCTACCCGGCTTACTGGACGGCCGGCCTCGCCCTGCTCGCGCTCCTGCTCGCTCTCGCGGCGGTCGACGCGTTCGCCGGCGCCGCCGTGGGGCGCGCCCAGATAGAGTGCGAGGGGCCGGGCGCGGTCGGAGTCGGCGAGACGTTCGCGATCGTGGTCCGAATCTCGCTCCCCGCTTCGGCGCCTCCGGCCGCGCAGGTCGCGGTCGGGATCGCCGGGCCGGTCTCCGCGCCGTTCGGCTGGCAGGCCGAGGCCGAGCCGACGGTGCAGGGCGCCGCCGCCGCGATCGCGCTCCAGGCGGCACCCCGCGGCACGG
>Ga0196962_10000073_pt1 | contig 70865 bp, 72 predicted proteins | sample S3v_20metaG_FD_183186 | JGI IMG/M metagenome (GOLD analysis project Ga0196962, IMG submission 183186) | Soil microbial communities from Anza Borrego desert, Southern California, United States - S3+v_20 | ecosystem: Environmental > Terrestrial > Soil > Desert | place: USA: California | collected...
CCCCAGAGCAGGGACTACCGTGCTGCCCTCAGCGAGCATCCTCAGGGTGAAGCGGAGGACGCGGGCGCTGGTGGTCAACCCGCGGTTCAGCGTTATGCCGCCGTAGAACGGCCTGAAGAAAGAGTCTATGTACCTCCCCGAGAGACCTGCCATCTTCAGGTACTCGAGCGTCGAGATGTCTGCCTCTCCATCCTCCGTACCCGCACTGATCCCCACCGTGGATGTTCTCGCCACCATCTCGAGCGTACGGAGCTTATCCCCGAGGGTGGCCGCGTCGGAGAGAAGTGTCGGGACGAGCGCCCTCGGGTCGCGCAGGGGGTCGGACAGGACGCTCTCCTCCGCTCCCCTGCGGACGATCGCACCGGGGTCGAAATCCCTGAACTCGAGCGCCCCGTAGTCAAGGTGCCTCCCCGCAACGGGATACGATGTGAAGAACACCTGGAAGCCCCGGTCGAGCAGAAACCCGTCCTGCTCGTCGGTCCGCACGCGACCGCCGACGCCTTCTGACGCCTCGAAGACGGCGACCTCCGTTCCGCGTTCTCTGAGTACCTTTGCGCAGGTGAGGCCAGCCAATCCGGCCCCGACGATGATAGTTTTCATACCCGCAAGAGTGTAACGCACAACTCAGAAGAAACAGTTATCGCTTTGACGCGAGGAGGCTCTACTTGCGGCTGCTCTCGAACTCCAGCCGTACTTTGTGCTCTCCGTCGAGCTTGAGCGCGGCGGCGTAGGGTTTGCCTGCCTTGCTCTTGAAACCTTTCATCTTTGCGGTGTGTCCCTTCGTAAGAAGCTGTTTGGCCTGGCTTACGCTGAGACGTTTGCCGGAGACCTGTTTCCAGATCGCGAAGTCGCATCCGCTCTTCTTCCACGCCGAACAACCGTAGGCTTTCTTCGTCTCGATGACGGGAGCACCGCACTTGGGGCAAACGCCGAGCGGCTCGCGACTTCGGGAGGGAGCCGCCAGCCTCTCTCCTTCCATCCCACGGACTTCTTGGACGAGCTTGGTGGTGAAGCCGTTTATGTCGGCCATAAAGTCGGGGCGGCGCTCGGCGCCTTTTTCCATCTTCGCGAGCCGCTCCTCCCAGCGGGCCGTGAGCTCCGGGGAAGAGAGCGGGCTCTCCCCGAGGAGCCCGATAAGCGACCTTCCTTTCTCCGTGGGGACGAGGATCTTCTTCTCGCGCTCGATGTAGCCTACCTTTATGAGCCGTTCGATAGTGGCGGCCCTGGTAGCCGGCGTACCGAGGCCCGATTCCTTCATCTGCTGCCTGAGCTCCTCGTCCTCGACGAGCTTGCCCGCCGTCTCCATCGCCCCAAGCAGCGCTGACTCCGAGTAGCGCGGAGGTGGCTTGGTCTCTCCCTCTTTGACGCCGACCTTCGCCACATCCCACTCCTGCCCCACCTCGATCGGTGGCAACACGGGCGGCTCTTTCTCTTTCCGCCCTCCTACCCCGCCCGGGTAGAGCGCCCGCCACCCCGCCTCGAGCACGACGCGCCCACGAGAAAGGAACGTCTCCCCTCTGACCTCGGTCAAGACGGTCGTGTTCTCGAAGCGTGCCGCGGGGAAGAACACGGCCACAAAACGCCTGGCCACCAGGTCGTAGATCTTCGTCTCGTCCGGCGACAGCCCCCCCGATGATCTCTTGTCCGTCGGAACGATCGCGTGGTGGTCGGTAACCTTGGAGTCGTCCACGATGCGCCTGCTGATCGGGAGCTTCTCTCCTCCGAGGAGCTTCTCCGCGAATGGCGCAAGGTCGGGGAGTGCTCCCGCTGCCTCGATCCGCTTCTTCAGGCCACCCACCAGGTCCCCGGAGAGATACCGGCTCGAGGTGCGCGGGTAGGTGATCAGCTTTCTCTCTTCGTAGAGTGACTGGGCGGCCCGCAACGTGCGCTCGGCCGTGAAGCCGTAGCGGGCGTTGGCGTTGCGCTGGAGCTCGGTCAGGTCATAGAGGAGCGGTGGCTTCTCCGTCGCCGTCTTCTTCTGCGCCTTGCTGACGGTCCCCGTCCCGCCGCGCACCTTCTTGGCTATCCGGTCCGCGGCCTCCCTCTCGGTCAGGCGGTTCTCTTTCTTCTTGAACCATACGCCGTCGTAAGTACTCCCGTCCCGCGCAAAGCGGGCGTGGACGGTCCAGAACTTCTCGGGCTTGAAGTCTTGTATCTCCCTCTCACGGTCGACGAGGAGCTTCAGGGTCGGGGTCTGCACACGGCCCACAGAGAGTACGTTGCCAGGACGGCTGAAGCGGACCGAGTAGGCGCGGGTGGCGTTCATGCCGACGATCCAATCAGCCTCCCCGCGGCTGCGGGCCGCGTCTTCGAGGGGTTTCATCGCAGCGCCCTCACGCAGGGCGTGGAATCCATCCCGGATCGCTTCGCGGGTGAGGGAGGAGATCCAGAGCCGCAGCACAGGCTTCTTGCAACCCGAGAGACCATAAAGGTAGGCGAAGATAAGCTCCCCCTCCCTGCCCGCGTCGCAGGCATTGACGACCTCCGTCACGGAAGTGCTCTTCATCAGCCCCTTCACCACGTTGAACTGCTCGCGGGTCTTGTGGTTCACCCTGACCTTGAAGCGCCCCGGCAGGATCGGCAGGCTCTCCAGACGCCACTTCTTGTATTCCTCGCCGTAGGCGTCGGGCGGCGCCAGCTCCACCAGGTGCCCGAGCGCCCACGTAACGGTCCAGTCTTGGCCGACCAGCGATCCTTTCTCCCTTCGATGCCTCCCCAGGGCGCTAGCTATGTCCCGGCCAACTGACGGCTTTTCGGCGACAATGAGCCTCATACAGGGGAGTATACGTACAGATAGGATGATCGCCAGATGAGATTGTCCGGACCGACAAACGAAGAACTGATCAAGAGCGCTGCGAACCTACTCCCGAGCCCCGAACGGCCCGAACCCCTCGCTTGGCTATCTCCCCACCAACTTCGACGGACAGATACACCAAAGCGCGACCTCCAGATGGGAGTCCGGGGGGCGAAGATGCGATGGGAAAAGAGTAGGGAAAGGAAGAATCGCCCGCGTCCGGACCCCGTAATGGTCGACCACCGGTAGCGGTGACACGAAATTGGGTAGGTTGATCACCGCCCGTAGTCCACATGGCAAAATTGTATACACGGTGTGTGAAACCACGATGAAGTGGAGATGAAATTTCTTTCATCTTGAAGTTTTCTGGTAGACGCGGTGTATTGTTAAGGGTTTGATGCGGCGTTGAAGCGGTAACCGGCGCCGCGGACGGTCTGGATCAGGGAAGGCCCGTCGGGAGGATCGACCTTGTTGCGAAGGTGGCGCACGTACACGTCGACGACGTTGGAGGCGGGCTCGAAGTCATAGTCCCAGATGGCGGAGAGGATCTGCTGCCTGGAGAGGACCTGCCCGCCGTGGCGCATAAAGTATTCCAGCAGGGCGAACTCCCTGCTGGAGAGCTCTATCCTCTCGTCTCCGCGCCAGGCGTGGCGCGAGAGGAGGTTTATGGTGAGGCCGTCGGTCTGTATCGATACCGACTCGGCTTGGTCCGAGCGACGAATGAGCGCGCGCACGCGCGCCAGCAGCTCATCGAACACGAAAGGCTTGGTCAGGTAGTCGTCGGCCCCTGCGTCGAGGGCGCCCACCTTGTTGCGCGTGTCGTCGCGGGCCGTGAGCATCAGAACAGGAAGCTTGGGCCGACGAAGACGGATACGCCTTAGCACCTGGCGGCCGTCCAGGCGGGGCAGCGAGATATCCAGGAGGACCAGGTCCACCGGTTCGTCCACGGCCAGCCGCGTGCCTTCTTCTCCGTCGTACGCGCAGACGACCCTGTGGCCCTGGGCGTTCAGACCGCGCTTCAGGAAACGCGCGATCGCGGCCTCGTCCTCGACGATCAGGATCAGCATCTCTACCTTTCCCTGTCGCCAGTATAATCCATTTCGATACGAGCGAGTCACGTGTTCTTCGGAGGGCCGTCCCGTGAGGCTTCCCACAGAGCTCCGCCGGTTTCGCAGCATCCTCGCCGGAGGTATGCTGGCCGGTCTGGCCTTAGGGGGTTGAGAGCACTTCGCGCGGGCATGTTGCGAAGACCGGATGCGTCGCGCGAGGACGACGAGCGTTTCCGGTTTCACGCTGACAATGCGAGAGATCTCATCTACCGCCTCCGCTTCCACCCGACGCCGGGCTTCGAATACGTAAGCCCGTCGTCCACAGCCATGACCGGCTACAGTCCGGAGGAGCACTACGCAGACCCGGATCTCGGCCTCAAGCGGGTCCACCCGGAAGACAGGCACCTGCTGCAGAACTCTATGCACTCTCCGGAAGAGCCCCTCGTGCTGCGCTGGTACCACAAGGACGGCCATCTGATCTGGACCGAACAGCGCAACAGGCCGATCTACGACGAGGCTGGGAACGTCATCGCCATCGAGGGCATCGCGCGGGACGTTACAGAGCGCAAGCTGGCTGAGGAGGCGCTCAGACAGAACGAGGAGCAATTCCGCCTGCTCGCGGAGAAGACCAGCGACCTCGTCTGCCTGCACGAGCCAGACGGACGCTACCTCTACATCAGTCCCTCCTCCCGGCGTCTGCTCGGCTACGAGCCGGAGGACCTCCTCGGCACGGACCCCTACGATCTCTTTCATCCCGAGGATCTGGAGCGCATCCGCTCCGAAGCCCACGAGAAGGCGCTCGATGGACAGGGGGCCGTCTCGGTAACCTACCGTGTCCGCAAAGTGTCGGGAGATTACACCTGGTTCGAGACCCTCACGGAGCCGATACTCGACGAAAGCGGTAAAGTAGTCCGCCTCCAGACGGCCTTGCGCGACGTCAGCGAACGCAAGCGCGCCGAGGAGGCGCTCGCTAGAGCCGCGCGCGCCAGGGCCGAGTTCCTCGCCGAGGTCTCCCACGAGCTGAGAACCCCTCTCACCGTGATCCGGGGCAACGCGGAGGTCGGGCTTGAACTCGACGGTCACTGCGAGCACGAGGAGATCCTCCGTGAGATAGTCAGGGAGTCGTCGACGATGTCCCGGATGGTCGAGGACCTGCTCTTCCTGGCCCGTTCGGAGTCGGCCGCCCCGCCTTTCCGCATGGTGCCCGTGGACGCGCAGGCCCTGCTCGCGGGCCTCGAGCGTCGGGCCGGGGCGCTGGCCGCAGAACGCGACGCGACCCTCGACACTACGCTCCTGGCGACCGGTCTCGTCAGGGTGGACCCTGTGCGGGTAGAACAGGCGATCCTGGCCCTAGTGGATAACGCGGTCAAGTACGGCCCGGAAGGACAATGCGTAATCCTCAGTTCCGCCTGTACCGATGGGGAGTTGCGCATCGAGGTCGAGGATCGAGGTCCAGGCATACCGGAGACCGAACTCCCACTCATCTTCGAGCGCTTCTACCGCCTGGCCGAAGTCGGGGAGCCGGGCAGCGGTCTCGGTCTCTCGATAGCACAGACCATAGCCGAAGCCCACGGCGGTCGAATCGAGGCCGAGAGCCGGTTGGGAGAGGGAACCCGCATGTCCTTTATCCTGCCCTTGTTGCCCAACGGAGGCCAGGCACGCAAGCGCAACATGTAGAGAGGATGTACCTCTTTGCAAGCAGTCAGCAGCTTTCAGCTCTTTGTTCTTGCTGACCGCTGATAGCTGAGGGCTGACCGGCTTGAAAGCGGTTTCAGGAAGTCCTTCCTGAAACCGCTTTCAGAGATCGTGCAACTCGCCCGATAGCATCTTCGCGTCGCTGGCGCGGGGGTCTTTGTCGTACTCGGCAGTTACGCCCACTCTGGGATAAGAGGCGGCGAAGTTCGGGGCGTTCAGCGTCACGTCGACCCGGCCGCTCTCTCCGACCGTAAAGGTCCCTGCACTTACTCGCTCATCGCCCTCGACGAGCCACAGCTCGTAGTACTGTTCGCTCTTGCAGGGTGGCAGTCCCCACGCTTCGAGGCGCAGCTCCGTGTTCTCGCCGGTGCCCCTGAGGCTCACCTCGCCGCCGGCATCGGGGGCGCGGCCGGTGGGGTTCAGGGTCGCCGCGGCCTGGTCCTCTAAGAGATTGAAGGCGGTTATTACCGCGAGCACGCAGAAGGCCGCGGCGACCGCAGCGACCCAGGACGGAACGCGTCGACCTGCTCGACGTCGCGGTATCCCTGCCAAGACCCTGGCCTCGAGATCCTCCGGTGGCGCCGTGGTGCCGTACGCAAGGTCGGCGAGGCGTTCGTGGGCCAGCCGTAGGTCTTGCGCCTCCTCCCTGCAACTCGCGCATCCTTGCAGGTGATCCTCGACCTCCCGGTTCTCGTAAGGTTCCAGGGTGCCCATCACGTAGGGTCCGAGGAGATCCCTCGTGTCGGGGTGCTCACTCATCAGCGGAGAACCGATCCTCGTCGAAGCCCATGGTCTCGCGCAAGGCGCGCAGCGCCGCCGTGGTGCGGCTCTTTACCGTACCAAGAGGCGTAGCCGTACGATCGGAGATCTCCCGCTGCGAGAAGCCGTGGAAGTAGGCGAGGACGAGCACCTCCCTATGGACCGGAGTCAGCCGCGAGAGCGCGGCTGCCACGTCGAAGTTGCGCGAGAGATCGCCCGAAGGATCCGTCTCTCCCGGTTCGAAGAGCGGTTCGCCCTCGACGGTCCTGACGCGCGCCTTGCGGCGCCGGATCAGGTCCGTCGCCCGGTTGCGGGTGATACGGTACACCCACGTCGCAAAGCTCGCCCGCGCGGGGTCGAACCCGCCCGCGCTCTTCCACACCGAGGTGAAGACGTCCTGAACCAGCTCCTCAGCGGTCCCCCTGTCTCCCAGGTAACGCAACCCCGTACCGTAGACCAGTCCGGCGTAGCGGTCGTAGAGACCAGAGAAGGCGCGTTCGTCTCCGGATGCCACCCTTTGCACCAGAACCTCGTCTTTTACACGGTCCATCCAGAGCCTTCCCCGACCGCCGGCGAGAACGGACCCTCCGGTCCCCTCGGAACAGATGATATCCCATCCGCGCCAGTGATCCGGCGCGAGACGTAACGCACTGCACGACACCAACCCTTCCATACAGCGTTTTATACGACGTGTCGGGCTTACCGGATTGGCTTCTTCGCCGTCCAGAATCGGGATTGCGGTTAAAATCTGACCGGTTACGAAAAGAGGGGCACGCCCGGATGGAATCAGACACGGCCGAGACGAAGCTTAGGGACGTCGCCCAGAGACCAGCGCGCGGGTCGCTAGGCAACTTCTTCGGCGACCTCAGAGATCTTCTCCGCTACGAGACGCTCAAAGCAACCATAAAGGAGTTTATGCGCGACGACGCCCTCGGTCTCGGCGCGCAGCTCGCCTTCTACCTGATCCTTGCCATCTTCCCCTTCATACTGTTCTGCGTGGCGATCCTCGACGCCTTCTCCAGCGCAAGCCCGCAGTTCGCTACGGAGCTCTTCGTCTACCTCGAGCGGCTCCTGCCGGCGCAGGTCTTCGGCCTGATCCAGACCTACACCGAGAACACGCTCCGCAACGCGGACACGGCACCTGGCCTCCTATCCGTCGGCATCCTCGGGACGATCTGGGCCGCCTCTGGCGCCTTCGCGGCCCTCATGAACGCCCTCAACCGTGCCTACGACGTGCAGGAGACACGCCCTTTCTGGAAGGTCAGGGGGATCTCCATCCTTATGACGTTCGGCCTCTCGGCGCTCATACTGATCGGAGTACTTCTCCTGATCGCCGGCCCCTCCATCGGAAGGACGCTCGCCGAGGTACTTACTCTCGGCGATGAGTTCATGTTCGTCTGGAACATATTGCGCTGGCCAGCGGCGCTCTTGTTCATGGTGGTGACGGTAGCACTCCTGTTCTACTTCGCCCCCGACGCCAACCAGCCGTTCCGCTGGATCACACCGGGCGGCGTCGTCGGCATCCTGCTCTGGGTGCTGGCCAGCGTCGCCTTCAACCTGTATCTGAGCAGCGACTTCAATACCTACAACAGGACCTACGGCTCGATAGGGACCGTTATCATCCTGCTCCTCTACCTCTACATCTCCTCCCTCACGATCCTCTTCGGCGCCACCCTCAACGCCACGCTCGTCAGGATAAAAGAAGAGGTCTCAGGCGAGCAGATCATCGACGCCGAGCCTGCCAACGACAAGCCCGACATCATCGACGGGGAGTCCAACGACAACGAAAGATAGGAGAAGGGTGAGAGACGAACGCGCAACACGTCTTTGATATACTCCTGTGATCGGGAGGAGTGGCCGAGTGGTTGAAGGCGGCACCCTGCTAAGGTGTTATACCTCTCAACGGGGTATCGAGGGTTCGAATCCCTCCTCCTCCGCTTTCTAGCACTTCAGCTAGTGAGCACGCTCGGGCCTATAAGGCCCTCGCTTGTCATCTTGTCAGCTTCTCCCGTTCCTTCCTTGCCCTGCTGCGTATGAGGAACCTCTGTCGGCGGCGGTTGGGTTCCACGCCCGTAGCTAGTCTCGGGACGATTAGCTGAAATGCTGACGAGCCGCCGAGTACAGCGAGGCGGCAGGCTGACAAGCGGAGGCGAAGCCGGAGCGTGCTGACATGCTAAGAGGGCCGGAGAGATCCGGCCCTCAACCGGCCTCGTGAAGGGGGATGGACAGCCCTCGAACGCCTCCATGAGAGCGTCAGGGATTATTACTGTGCATCCCCCTTCATGGGCCCTTGCTGTTGTCGCGAACCTACATCATGCCGCGCAACTCGGCAACCATATCCAGGCCCTGCTGCTTGCACAGGTCCTTGGGGCGCATGATCGCCTGCTCGTCCAGCAGGTTGCGGGTCCTGGCCTCCTTCTCGAGGTGACGCTCGATGACGTCTATGGCCCGGTCCACGTCCTCGCGGGTGACCTCGCGGGTCTTCTCGTGGGTGATGATCATAGTCACTTGTAAACTCACCTCCTTCCCGTCGCGGATTCGACGGAGTTTGTAACATTTGATCCGCCTTCGCTGACTCCAGGGTAATGGCGCGCCATCCCCATGTCAAGAAGAAATCTCGGCTTTTTGTGTTGGCCCTCGGGCCGAAGATCGGCGAGGCCACCGGGACCCTAGAGCCCACCCGGCGAAAGCATCGTTGACGAGGCGCGGAACCACGGGCACCGTATCCTCGGCGAGGCAAAACTCGAGGTCCCCCTCGTACCCGAGACGCTTGAGCCTCCGCGCCGCGCTGTTGTTCCGCAGCGCCCCGACGGGGCGAGACAGATAACCCTCGACGACGCTCCTGGCCCGCCCGTCCAGTTCGACGCCACGAGAGTACAGCCGGTAGAGGATAGCGCCCGCCGCAGCCTCGTCCTCCGAAGCGCGGCGACCCTCCCAGCCGCACCCGACGACCACTACCTCTGCGCCGTCGTGGGCCACTCCGGCCAGCTCCTCGGCCAGCATGCCGGCGTTGACGAAGGCGCCGGTCACGATGGTGCTCGCGCCGCGGGCGGCCTCCAAGACACGTGTCCCGTTCGTGGTCGAGAGGGCGACCGAGGAGCCTGGAGGCATCTTCGAACCCAGGATCTCCGTAGGAGAATTGCCGAAGTCGAAGCCGGCCACCTTCGCGCTCCCCCGCTCCCCGATGCGGAAGTCCGTCTCTGCGGACGCCGCCTCTTCCACCGAAGTGACGGGCACGACCCTTGCACCCTTGGAGACGAGGACCGCGATGGTCGTGCTCGCCCTGAAGGCGTCGACCACGACCACCACAGAACCGGAGCGGGCCGCACTCCGCGCCCCGCTCTCCCCGCCCGCGTAGCGGGCGATCACGGCGCGGGATACAGAGGCATCTCCAGCATCGTGCGATTATAGACTCGAGTGCGGATTGAGAGAAAGTCAACAGCGTCCGGGGCTAGAATGTAGTAGATCTGATCCAGGATCCGAACGCGAACAGGGAGCGGAAGATGAAATACCGTACACTGGGCGGCACCGATATAGCGGTCTCCGAGGTCGGCTTCGGAGTGTGGACGGTCTCGACCGGCTGGTGGGGAGAGGTGGACGACGAGAGGTCCGTGAGGCTTCTCAGAGAGGCCCGCGAGCGGGGCATCAACTACTTCGACACCGCGGACACCTACGGCTCGGGCAAAGGAGAGACGCTCCTCGCTGACGCCTTCGGGCACGTGCGCGACGAGGTGGTGATCTCGACCAAGATCGGTTACGACTTCTACAATCATACGGCCCGACGCGGCCAGCAGGAGCGCCCCCAGGACTGGTCCGAAGGGTTTATCCGCTTCGCCCTGGAGCAGAGCCTGAAGAGGCTCGACACGGACTACATAGACCTCCTCCAGCTCCACAACACCAAGATGGACGCCATCGAGCACGACGGGCTGTTCGCGCTCATGGACGAGTTTCGGAACGAGGGCAAGATCAGGGCCTACGGCATCGCCCTCGGGCCCAAGATAGGCTGGATCGAAGAAGGCGTAAGGGCGATGCGCGAGCGCGAAATAGAAGGCGTGCAGATGATCTACAACCTCCTCGAACAGGACCCCGGCCGGGGCCTGATCGAGGCCGCCAGAGAGACGGACACGTCCCTGATCGTACGCGTCCCCCACTCCTCGGGGATGCTCGAAGGCCACTACGACGAGAACACGACCTTCGCCAAAAACGACCACCGTCGTCACCGTCCGAAAGAGTGGCTCACGTCGGGCCTGAAGAAGGTGGAGCAACTCTCCTTCCTCACCGAGTCCGGCGGGCGCACCCTCGGCCAGGCCGCGCTCAAATTCGTCCTCGCCTCCCCCGAAGTGGCCTCTACCCTCCCCAACATCTACGGCAAAGAGCAGATAGAAGAGTTCGCGGCGACCTCGGAGACGCCGGACCTGACGTCAGAAGAGCTCTCCCGCGTCGCCGAATTGTACGAGAACGACTTCGGGTTAGAGAAGTAGTCAGCTGTCAGCACTCAGCAATCAGCTACAAGGACAAGAAGCTGACGGCCGATAGCTGATGGCTGACAGCCGTTACGACCGAAGGGAGTAACACTATGACCGAGACAAGGACACGCCAACAGCAGTCGCAAGTAGAGAAACTGCCTGCTCAGTACATAAACTACGTCTTCTTCGGGTTGGATCCCTTCTGGCGACGCCTCCCTGACGAGGAGCGCGCGCGGGGCAAACGGGAGTTCCTGGAAGCCGCACAGATGCATTCCGGAGAGATGCTCTTGCGCACTTTCTCGCTCATGGGTCTACGCGCGGACGCGGACTTCATGTTGTGGAGGATCGGTTACGACCTCGACGCCTTCGAGAGCATGACCGGCGCCCTCCTGAAGACGGGCCTCGGGAAGTACCTGCGCATCACCTACTCGTACTTCGCCCTCAGCAGGCGCTCCATCTACGTCGGCGAGCATACGCCAGGCTTCGAGAATCGCACGTACATCGTCCCGGGAGAAGGCGAATACCTCTTCGTCTATCCCTTCGTCAAGACACGGTCGTGGTACGCCTTGCCCATGGAAGAGCGCCAGCGCATGATGAACGAGCATATGCAGATCGGACGCAAACACTATCCCGTAAAGAACAACACGGGTTACTGCTTCGGGATAGACGACTACGAGTTCATCCTCTCCTTCGAGGCCGAATCTCCAGAGAAGTTCCAGGACCTAATGATGGAACTCAGGGAGAGCGAAGCAAGCTCCTACACCGAGCTGGATACCCCGATCTTCACCTGCCGCCGCCGTACCCTGCCGGAAATTCTGGACACGTTGGGATAATCGGCATTCTCGCCGTAGCATAGCTGCACTAGATTCAGGTACAATGTTCCGCAACGCACCAACCATAGCCGGGAGGTTCCCATTTGCCTCTCGGCTATAACGTCGGGTATCTCATCTCGCTTCTCTGGACGCTGATCCTACACCCTGTATAATCAATCCCGACATGATTACTCGGATTAATGAGCGGGCGGGGACGAACGTTACGGAGCTTGTCGGCGGCACCCCGCTCCTGGAGTTACCTGGCATCTCGGCCGAGATCCCTGGTGTCGACATCCTTGGCAAGGCCGAGTGGTATACGCCAGGCGGATCGGTCAAGGATCGTCCTGCCTTGTGGATGATCAGGGACGGCGAGAAGACGGGCTCTCTGACGCCCGAGAAGACCATCCTCGACGCGACGAGCGGAAACACGGGGATAGCGTACGCCTGGATCGGCGCCGCGCTCGGCTACAGGGTAAGGCTCTGCATGCCGAAGAATGCCAGCGAGGAGAGGAAGAAGATCCTGCGCGCCTACGGCGTGGACTTCGTTCTGACCGACCCTGACGAGGGCTCGGACGGGGCCATCCGTGAGGCGCGGAGGCTCTACGCCGAGGACCCCGAACGCTACTTCTATCCGGACCAGTACTCCAACCCCGCCAACCCGCGCTCGCACTACGAATCGACGGCGCCCGAGATCTGGGAGCAGACGAACGGCGAGATCACGCACTTCGTCGCCGGGCTTGGCACGAGCGGCACCTTCGTCGGTACGGCGACCCGTCTCAAGGAGTACAACCCGGCGATAGAGGTTATCTCCTTCGAACCCGACTCGGCATTCCACGGCCTGGAGGGCATGAAGCACATGGAGAGCGCTATCGTGCCCGCCATCTACGACCCGACCATCGCCGATCAGAACCGGGCGGCGAGGACCGAAGACGCCTACGAGATGGTCAAGCGGGTGGCGCGCGAGGAAGGAATCCTCATCGGCCTCTCGGCTGGCGCGGCGGTCGCGACGGCGCTCGGGGTCGCGAGGGAGATAGAGTCGGGGACGGTCGTCACCATCCTTTGCGACGGGGCCGACAAGTACCTCTCCGAGAACTTCTGGGAGGAGTGAGTGGCGCTCAAGATAGGCGCGGGGGATTTGGGGCGGATCCACGACCACGCCAGGGAGGCGTACCCCGAGGAGTGCGCCGGCGCGCTGGTCGGCATCGACAGCGGCGGCATCAAGGTCGTCGTCGACGTGTGGCGGGCCGAGAACACGCACGAGGAGGAGCGCAGCCGCCGCTTTCTCATCGAACCGCTGGAGGTAAAGAAGTTCGAGGAGCGGGCCGAGGAGCAGGAGATGGGGCTGCTCGGCTTCTATCATTCACACCCCGACCACCCCGCCGAGCCTTCCGAGTACGACCGCGAGCACGCCTGGCCTGGCTACTCCTACGTGATAGCCTCGCTGGGCGCCGAGAACGTAGAAGACATGCGCTCGTGGACGCTCAGAGACGACCGCTCGGGTTACGACGAAGAGACAATCGTAGGATAAGGAGACTCAGATATGCCCAAGGTCAAGATCCCAACCCCCTTAAGACAGTACACCGGCGGTAACGCCGAGGTCGAGGTCGGCGGCGCCACGGCGGGCGAGGCCCTCGGTAACCTCGCCTCGGAGCATCCCGGCCTGAGGCAGCATCTGTATACGGGTGACGGCAAGCTGCGCTCGTTCGTCAACGTCTACAAGGGCGACGAGGACATCCGTTATCTGGAAGGCCAGGACACCGGCGTCGCCGATGGCGACGAGATCTCCATAGTCCCATCCATCGCCGGGGGCTCTGCCGAAGGGCGATGTAGGTAGTTTTCAGAAGGTCGTTTTTCTCACTTTTTCGAGCAAGAGGTTTATCTTCAAATGCAGACAAGACAGCCACTAGTCGAATCGCCCAACGGGGCACACGAGCTAAGCAACCAAGAGATCGCACGCTACAGCAGGCACCTGATCATGCCGGAGGTCGCCCTCGAGGGGCAGAAGCAGCTAAAAGCCGCGAAGGTACTCACGGTGGGCACTGGCGGACTCGGAAGCCCGCTCGCCCTTTACCTGGCCGCGGCGGGGGTGGGGACCATCGGGATCGTGGATTTCGATGTGGTCGACGAGTCCAATCTGCAGCGCCAGATCATCCACGGCACCTCGGATGTGGGGCGTCCCAAGGTCCAGAGCGCCTACGAGAAGCTCGAGGACATAAACCCCAATGTCGAGGTCAGGGTGCACGAGGAGGCGCTAACCAGCGAGAATGCTCTAGAGATCTTCGAGGACTACGACGTGATCGTCGACGGCACGGACAACTTCCCGACCCGTTATCTGGTGAACGACGCGTGCGTCCTGCTGGGCAAGCCCAACGTCTACGGTTCGATCTTCCGTTTCGAGGGCCAGGCGAGCGTGTTCTACGCCGAGGAAGGTCCTTGCTACCGCTGCCTCTACCCCGAGCCACCCCCTCCCGGCCTCGTCCCTAGCTGCGCCGAGGGCGGAGTGCTTGGCGTCCTGCCTGGGGCCATAGGTACCATCCAGGCCACCGAGACGGTCAAGCTTATACTCGGGATCGGCGAGCCGCTCATCGGACGGCTGCTCCTCTACGACGCTTTAGGCATGCGCTTTCGGGAGATGAAACTCCGCAAGGATCCGGACTGCCCCGTCTGCGGCGAGAACCCGACCGTCACAGAACTTATCGACTACCAGGAGTTCTGCGGCATCCCGCAGGCCGAGACCACCGAGCGGGAGAACGGCGTGCCCGAGATCACGGTCGGAGAGCTCAAGCAGAAGATGGATCATGGCGAGGACATCAACGTACTCGACGTGCGCGAGCCGCATGAGTACGAGGTCGCCAACATCGGCGTGAAGCTCATACCCTTGGGTGAGTTGCCGCAGCGCCTGGTGGAGTTGGATCAGGACGAGTACTTCGTTGTTCACTGCAAGACCGGCGGCCGCAGCGCGAAGGCCGTCAAGCTCTTGCAAGACGCTGGCTTCCAAAACGTCTACAACGTCAAGGGTGGCATCACCGCCTGGAGCGAGGAGATCGACCCGAGCGTCCCGAAGTATTGATCGGGACACCCGGCACATCATCGGCGGGGTCGCTTCACGCGGCCCCGCTTTTTGTGGTTCGGGGTGATCCGAGGGAAAAGTATAATGGTGGAGTAAAGCTCTCCCGGAGGAGCGCAAAGTCCACGTCCACAAACCCGGCGACCCCGTCCTCCCTGGCTTCGTCCTCGCCCTCGAGCCCATCTGGGAACCCGGCTTCTAGTTGGAGCCGAACTTCCCCTCGTCTTCGACGGCCACAACGACACGCTGCTCAAACTCCACCTCCCTGATCGCGGTCAGGGGAGCTCGTTATTCGAGCGCAGCGACCTGGCAGGGGTGAGGTTCAGTAACCAGTGGGCAGGCTGAGCGTGAATTTTGCCCCGCCTCCTTCGGCATTTTCGGCGCTGATCTCGCCACCCTGGGCGCGGGCGAGGTCGCGGGCGATGGCGAGACCGAGACCCGTTCCACCGCCGGAAGGTCCCCTGCTCCTGGCCGCGCTGTGCGCGTCGTCCCTGTAGAAACGCTCGAAGATTCGGTCCAAGCTCTCGGGGGCTATACCTGGACCGGTATCCGTAACGATCGCCTCGACGTGTTTGTCCGTGATGCGGCTCGCCACCGTTATGGTCCCGCCCGGGGGTGTGAAGCGCAGGGCGTTATCGAGGAGGGCGGCGAGGCTCTGGCCCGTACGGGTCGCGTCGCCGCGCGCAGGAAGTTTGCCCGAGTGGTGAACCTCGAGGTTCTTCCCTTCGGTCCTGGCGCGGACGGCGAATCGCTCCGAGGTCTCGGAGATGACGAGGGCGAGGTCGAAAGGTTCGCGGGAGACGGAGACCTTCTGCGCGTCCAGACGCGCGAGTAGCAGGAGGTCGGAGAGCACGGCGCTCATCCTGTCTGTCTCGCCGAGCAAGTCGTCGACGAGCTCACGGTTGTCAGTGGCCTTGTCGGGGTCGTCGATGCCGCGGGAGAGGACCTCGGCGTCGGCCCGGATCAGGGTCAGCGGCGTCTTCAACTCGTGGGAGGCATCAGCGATAAACGTCCTCTGCCTGCCGAACGCTTCCTGTACCGGACGCATCGCCCGCCGCGACATGAAAAACCCGCCGGCCGCAGCCAGTACCAGCGCTCCCAAGCCCGAGAGGACCAGCACGAAGATCAGCCGTTCCACCGTCTCCGTCACCGCCTGACGCGACTGGGCGGCCTGTACCACCGCGACCACGCTCCCGAACTCTCCGTACCTCTTTACGGGGATGCTCATCACCCTCACGGCGCCCCCAGGCCCGGGAACCGTTCCTTTGATCGTCCGCCTCTCCTGCCCGGCGCTCTGGGCCAGATACGCGTAAGGGAGGCCGAGAGAGAAGGACGTTTCGTCCAGATCTCCGTAGGTCGAACCATCGGGCAGGAGTACGATCACGGCCACGTCGTAATCGGTAGTCGCTTTCACCACGCTGTACCTGTCTTTGCCGCTCAACACGCTGTTGGCCTTGTCTTCCGCCTTCTGCAGGAGCAAGTCGTCTTGTTGGTCGCTCGCCCGCAGGTAGAACATGAACACGACTACGACGCTGAAGACCAACAGGGTGAGGGCCAGTATGCCCACGTAGCCCACCGTCAGGCGCCGCCGGATGTGATCGAACATCAGCGCGGTCCCGGTTGCGGCTCGAAGGTGTAGCCGACACCACGGACGGTTCGGATGTGGGAGGTCTCGCCGTCACCGTCGAGTTTCTTGCGCAGGTAGGAGATGTAGAGGTCGACGACGTTGGCGTAGACCTCGGGCGAGGCGCCCCACACTGTATCGAGCAAGACCGGGCGGGTGAAGACCTGCCCGGGGCGCTGAAGCAGGGTGGCGAGCAGTGCGAACTCCTTGGCCGTAAGGTCCACGGTCTCTCCCCTGTGGCGGACCACGTGACGCACGGGGTCGAGCGTCACGTCGCCGGCCCCGAGGATCGCTCCGTCTCTCTCCTCAGCCCACGGGCGGCGGGCGAGAGCCCGAACGCGGGCGAGCAGTTCGGGGAAGGCAAATGGCTTGGGGAGGTAGTCGTCGGCTCCGGCGTCGAGGCCTTCCACGCGGTCTTCGATCTGGTCGCGGGCGGTCAGCATGATCGCCGGCGTCCCGACCTCCGCCGCCCTTAGCCTCTTGACCAGCTGGACGCCGCTCAGATCAGGGAGCATCCAGTCCACGATCAGGAGATCGTAATCATCCGCCAAGGCCCGCATGAGCGCCTGCCGGCCGTTGGCCTCCGTCTCGACGGCGTAGCCCTCCTCGAGGAGGACCCGCGAGATCAAACGCGCCAGCCTCTCTTCGTCCTCTACTACCAGTATCCGCATCACCCTTGTATTATCGCCGCTCTGGAGCAGATCTGCCCCCCTTGGGACCTTTCCTGTGAAAACGCTCATGGACCGCAAAGACTCTTCACATGTTGGTACTCCAGACTATGTCCCAGAGATCACACAGCGAGGAGGCGCGTTGCCAACTTATCCGAGAACCTACAGAAAACGGGGGTAACGGTATGAAAGTACACACCTTACGGCGCACTTTGTTGTTGCCGCTCGTGGCGCTGACGGTGCTGGCTTTCGTCCTCGGCGTCATCTACCTCGACCCGGATACGGGCAGAACGCAGACCGCAGATCCGGTCGAGTCGGCCCGTGCAAGCATTCCTGCCGACGAACCCGTGGCCAGGGTCGCTTCCGTACTGAGTCCATCCGTGGTGCAGATCAACGTCTCGGGAATCAAACAGACGCCGTACGGTGCGCAGAAGCAAGAGGGTCTGGGGAGCGGTGTGATCTACCGCTCCGACGGTTACATCATCACCAACAACCACGTCGTAGAGGGCTCGCGCGACGTCGAGGTCGCCTTCGCGGACGGCACCACGGAGCGCGGAGAGGTCGTAGGCGAGGACCCGACGACGGACATCGCCGTCGTCAGGGTAGGCCGCAACGACCTGCCCGCGGCGGACTTCGCGGGCGCCGACCCGATAGTCGGCCAGATGGCGGTCGCCGTCGGCAGCCCCTCGGGCTTCGAGTCTACGGTCACATCGGGCATCATCAGCGGCACGGGGCGTGAGGTCCCCGCCGAGTACACGGGTGGTACGCAGGCCAGCTCCCTGGTCGACCTCATCCAGACCGATGCTGCCATCTCCCCTGGCAACTCGGGCGGCGCCCTGGCAGATCGTGAAGGCCGGGTAATCGGCATAAACGTGGCCTACCTGCCGCCGGCCCAGACCGGGGCCGAGAACATCGGCTTCGCCATTCCTTCCGAGACGGCCATCTCCGTGGCTGACCAGCTTGTCGAGAACGGCGAGGCCGTCCACCCCTACGTCGGCGTCTACCTCTCCGACCTCACCAAAGAGACCGCGAGCAGGTTCGGAAGCCCCGTAGACTCGGGGGCCCTGATCGAAGAGGTCGAGCCCGGTAGCCCGGCCGACGACGCCGGAATCCGGCGCGGCGATATCATAACCGCCGCAGGTTCTGAGGAGGTCCGTAGCTCGGGCGACCTGCTCTCGGCGCTGCGCAACTACATGCCGGGCGATACGGTAGGACTAGAAATACTCAGGAACGGCGAGAAGATCACGCTCCAGGTAGATCTCGCCGAGAGACGCGAGTAAGTCACCTCTCACCCTCCCCCGGCCGAACTTCGGCCGGCGCGGAGCGCGTCCCGGTTGAGGGACGCGCTCCCTGCGTTGCATCCGGACTCACAGGTGATGCAAACTATGATCATGCGACCCTCGACTATCTCTTTCTCGCCAGGTAGACGCCGCAGATGATAACGACTGCGCCGACGAGTTGTTCGAGCCCGAAGTCCTCTCCGAGGAGTACGATGCCCGTAGTAACACCAGTCAGGGTGACTAGGTACTGGTAGATCAGGACCCGGTTCGCCCCGACGCGGGAGACCCCATACCCCCAGGCGGCGAAGCCGAAGGCGGAGGAGCAGAGCGCGGAGTAAGCCGCCGCTCCCCACGTCAGGCCGTCGAGCGATCCGATATCGAGACCGCCGGGGTCGAGTGCTGCGAGCGGGAAGGCGGCGAGGCCGCCGAGGGTCATGGCGTAGGCGGCGAGGGCAACGGGGGAGTAGCGCTTCAGGAGTGAGAGCGAGAGGACGGTGTAGGAGCCCCAGAACACGGCCGCAGCCAGTATGAGGGCGTCACCGGCGAGGCTGGTGCCGGCGAACTCGAGCCCGCCGTACACGATGAACCCGACCCCGAGGAGGGAGAGCCCGATGCCGAGGATACCGGCGGGCCTCGGCCGCTCCAGCCCGAGCGCGAATCCGAGGAGCATACCCCAAACGGGGGCCGTCGAGTAGACGAGGGCCGTGTTTGCCGCCGTGGTCAGGCTCACCCCGATGGTGAAGACCGTCTGGGTGAGTGTGACGCCGACCACCCCGAGGCCGAGCACGGCCAGGAAGTCCCCGCGGCGCAGGCGACTGCCCGGTTCGAGGAAGGGCACGAAGAGGAGCAGGAGGAGTCCGGCCAGGGTGAAGCGCGTTGCGGCGAAGAGTATCGGCGGGACGCTCTCGACGACGATCTTTACCGCCGTGAAGTTCGTCCCGAAGAAGAAGACCGTCAACAGCAGCGCGGCCTCGACTCCTATCGAGGCCTGCCGCTTTGGTTCCTCCTCAGTAGTCAAAAGGACTGGTGGATCAACGGACGAAGTTAGTCTCCGCGCTGAGCGTCATTATGTAGGCGGAGATCACGCGGGCGCAGTTCTCGACGTCTTCTACGTCGACGACCTCGTTGGGAGAGTGCATGTAGCGGTTCGGGCACGAGACGAGCCCCGTCGCGATCCCGGCCCTCGCGAACTGTATGGCGTCCGCGTCGGTCCCCGTCGATCGCGAGTCGGCCTCCAGCGAATAGGATATGTTCTCGCCCTCCGCGGCCGCGATGAGGCCTTCGGAGACGATGGGCGAGATGTTCGACGCCCGCTTTATAACGGGGCCGCCGCCCAGGGAGTGGTCCCCGTGCTCGTTCTTGGAGACGCCGGGGGTGTCCGTAGCATGGGTCACGTCGACGGCGATGGCCGCGTCGGGGTCGAGCCCGAAGGCAGCGCCGCGGGCTCCGTATAGACCTATCTCCTCCTGTACGCAGGCCACGGCCACGACCTCGGCGCCGAGATCTTCCTCTTCGGAGAGCAATCTCAAGGCTTCGAGCACGACGAACGCGCCCATGCGGTTATCCACAGAGCGGGAGGCCAGACGCCCGTTGGGAAGCTCTATGAGGTCCTGATCGATTACGCCAACGTCCCCGACGCGGACCATGCCTTTGGCCTCTTCACCGTCTTTGGCTCCTACATCGATCCAGAGGCTCTTTATCTCGGAGACCTTCTTGCGCTCATCGGGCTCCATAACGTGGATGGCCTTCTTGCCGATCACGCCGACCAACTCGCCGTCCTTCGTGAGCAACCGGATGCGCTGTCCCACGAGCACCTGCGAATCCCAGCCGCCGACGCCGGTAAAGCGGAGCAAGCCATTCTCCTCTGTGTGGGTGATCATCACCCCGATCTCGTCTATATGCCCGGCAAGCATGACCTTCGGCGAGCCGCCCGCCCCGATGGTGGCGAAGGAGTTGCCCATCCTGTCGCCCTTGACCTCGGCGAACTTCCCGGCCTCCTCCCTCCAGACCTCCGCGGCGGCCTCTTCGTAACCGCTTGGCCCCGGCGTCGAAAGCAGCCTCTTCAAGAAATCGTACGACGCGTCTCTCAAAATGGGTCCTTTCTATGGTAGAAGCGAATCTCTAAGGAAGCGCCTTCCGGCGCTCCTAACAGGTTACCCGAAGTTCCAGTATGTCGCTGCCGAGCTGCCGCCGGTCCGTGCCGATGATCCTGTAGGGGATCTCGATCCCGAATGCCTCCGAGAAAGGGTTGGGATCCAGGCGCAACGTCTGTCCATCCTCCCATACCGGCACGAAGCGCGTCCCTTCGAACTCGAACCCTCCGGGATAGGGCGGCGGGCCGTCTCCGTCGCCGGGTTCGTTGAGGCACAAGTACAGCGAGAGGCCGTCACAGAGCCGCAATAAGCGGAAGTTTCGCTCGAGATTCTCCAGCTCATTTTCGGCCATCCTCTCCTCGAGCCTGTCCTGCCGTCCCACCTCGTCCTCGCGGAACTCGACCTCCTCGGGCCGCACGGAGTCGAGCAGGAAACGGGCGTAGTGCATGCTGCAGAGGCATCCCGCGTAAGGATCATGTTCCTCCACCAGATCTATCCCCCGTCTCTGGGCCGGCAGTTTCAGGTCCAGGGGATAGTCCACAAAGGAGTAAGGTCTATCCTTCTCCTCGTTCCACAGCACCCCCCTGTCAGCTTCGCGCCAGGCCAGGTCGTGGTTGGCGACGGCGTAGACCGTGGACTCGAAGGGGTTCGGCCTCTCCCTCCACCGACGCGCGAACTCGCCCGCTACCAGGGCGTGCTCGTGCTGCCCGAAGAGCAGAAAAGAGTCTGGCCGCTCGCGAATGATCACTGGCCAAGCTTAGCAGCTTGGCAGCTTTCAGCACGCTCAGGCTTTCGCCTTCGCTCTCAGCCCGCCGCCTGACGGCGGCTCTCAGCCCTCAGCTAGTCGTCCCGGACCGTCGTCATGAGCGTAGAACCCGACCGCCTCAAGCAATGGTTCCTCGTGTGCAGAAGGACGAGTCTCGAGTGGGGAAGCCGAAAGCTGATGGCCGAAAGCTGAGAGGCGCGAAGCGCCGTACTGACCAGCTCTACAACACCGGCCGCCTGTCTACGGCGAGCGGAGATCCGAGTTCGGAGTCCTCCAAAAAGGCGTCCTGCGTTTCGTCGTGGAGATCAGAGGGAACCGTGGCCAGCGCCAGGGCGAAGCCGTCATGGAAGGCCGCTTCCCACTCCCCGGCGAAACTCTCGGGGAGGCCCATGGTTAGGAGCTTCTTCTGCAGGTGCGGCCTGCGGTGGTAGAGGATCAAACCGATTATCGTTGCCAGGGTAATGACGGCCTGTACGGCGATCCCGGTCGGCGGATGGACGGCGCCCATTAGGACGCTCACGGCCGTCACCCCGAGGTACGTGCTCCCCAACTCAAACCACTGCGTTCGTGTGGGCCCCGACTCGACCCGGCGGGTCCTGGCCCCGGGGAGCGTTACGCCCACGAGTCGCTCGTCCTTGCGCCGCGAGAGCACGAGGAGCGAGTCGGCTGGGACACCAAGGTCTTCTAGGCGTTCGTCCAGGGCTTTGAGCGCCCGCAGGTCCTGCGCGACGGCCCCGACGGTGTAATAACGTGGGATGCTCATGCCCAGGGTGATTTTACCAGTGGATTTTGGCCTGTCCGACTCCAGCGGCGTTCAGGGAACGTGAGGACACGATCTTCTCAGCCGGAGGGCCGGAAGATCCTCGCCTCCAGCGTGCCGAGCTCCTCGTCCGTAACCCACTCGAAGGTATTCCCCAGCTCGTCCCTCGCCAGGCTCAAAAGCCTACCCTGCGCGTCCACGTATTCCGTCTCCACAGGCAGGTCGGTGACGTCGCCGACCTCCTCCTCCTCATCCATCACCTGTCCCTCTTCGTTGTAGGTGGTCTCGAGGATGCGTCCCGACCCGTCGACGCTGCGCCGGGCCAAACCTGCCCCGCCGGCCCCGTACGTAGCCCGGCCGCCAAGTCCGCTTAGAAGCCTCCCGACCAGCTCGCTCCCTCTCCCCCGCTCCCGCGCGCCTTCGATGGCGATCCTGAGTGCCACCTCGGCGATCTCGGAGTTGGAGGTGTGGATGTCTTCCTGACGCAGAAGGTCATGCCTGAGCCGGTCCAGCTCTCTGCCGACCTGTTTGGAGAGGTTGAACGTGGTACCCACCAGCCAGGGTTGATCCTCCCAGGAGATTGTCCCTTCGCCGCCGGAAGCGGGCGAGACCATGCCAGGCTCGACGGACTCCGGAGAATTGCGTTCCCCTCCGGGAGGCCCGGCGCTCTCCCTAAGGATGGTTCCCATGAGGTCCTTTGGCACTTTCCTTGACTTGCCCATGTTCCCTTTCACCTCCCCTTAGCGAGCCGTTCGGCCAGAAGGGCGTAGTCGGCGGCGCCGTTGCTCCTTTTCGAGTACTCGAAGATGTGCTGGCCGAAGCCCGGCGCTTCCGAAAGCTTCGAGTTGTAGCGCACGCAAGGCCACAGGGCGTCGGGAAAATGACGCTCGAGTTGCTCGAGTATCTCGGCGCTCTTTCTGACCCTCCCGTCGCAGAAGGTGGGGATGATGCTGAGTACCCGCAAGCCCTCCCTGTAGCGCCGGACCTGATCCACGCGGCCGAGGAAGTCGCCTATGCCCTGCAACGCCAGGGCCTCCATGGAGACCGGGATCAGTAGTTCGTCGACGTAGAAAAGACAGTTGACGTTGAGGACGTCCCACGAGGGCGCCGTGTCGAGGAGCACGAAGTCGTATCCCCTCAAGTCCTCGAGGGCCTCGCTCAAAACCAACTCCGAGCGCATGTCCATCCGGGAGATCAGTCGCTTCGCGCCGGAGAGCGCTCCCCCGCCGGCGATCACGAACAGGTTCTCGCGGGCCTCTATCTGTACGTCTTTCAGGCCGGCATCGCCCTGCAAGAGTTCCGCCAATCCCTCACCAGCCTGCACGCCCAGGCTCTTGGTAACCTGCCCTTGAGAGTCGAGGTCGATGAGGAGGGTACGGTAGCCCCCCAAGGCGAGCCCGGCGCCTATGTTTACGCAGCACGTGGTCTTCGCGACCCCGCCCTTCGCATTGATAAACGCTATCTTCCTCAACCCATCCCCGCAGGTACGCCCATCCTGAAAAGCTAATCATACAATCAAGCGATAAAGCAAGTAATGGCGACCTTCTGCCCTGGCATCAGACGAAAACGGTCGAAGGGTGAGGATGCTGTGCACGGGTTCAACTTCGCCGGTTCACCGGCGTTCTCCGTTCTCGTTCGTCCAGCTCTCGGACGAACCGGCGGCGCGTCTCCGAAGCGCATTCTATGGCCTCGGACGAGGGGTTGGGGAAGGCGCGCTCGTAGCCGAGATCGTCGAGCAGGCCGCCGACCGCCGCCTCGAAGATTTCCACGTCCGCGGCGGGCATCTCCGTTCGCCAATCACGGAGACCCGGGGTGAGGGGCAGCCACGCCCTCTTCGCGTCTAGCCCGGGCTTGGTCTTCGTCCGTCCCTCGTGAAACCCGAGCATGGCCTCGTCGTATGGAAGGCCGAGGAAGGCGCATAGCTTCGCCAGCTCTTCGGCGAACTTGGAGACCAGCCTCTCGTAGCGAAGCTCGTGGTAAAGCTCCGGTCCCAGCAAGTTCGCCGCTTCACGGCCCCGCTCGACATCCCATTGCCACCAGAGAGCCGAGCTCGGGACCGGATCGCGCCTCCAGGCGGCGAAGCGCCCGACCGAGCGATCCACCCTCTTCCAGCTCTTCATGGACAGGAATACGTCGCGCCCGTCGCGGATGAGGTGGACGAACTTCGCTTCGGGCCAGAGATAGTGCAGCGTGGGGATGCTCCGTACGTAGCCCGGAGTCTTTTCGCCGACGAGGCGCTTGCCCCTGGCCCGCCCGTACAGGTCGAAGATACGGGCGACGTAGTCCGCGTAGGAGATCGTCCGGTCCGAGGGGATTAGACCCTCCAAGTCTCTCTGGCTGATGCCTAACTTGACAAACCTGCGGTCGTCGAGCAGCCTCGGGATGAGTTCCAGCGTAACCGTGCTGTCGGCGGTCAGCCCGATCCGCTCTTCGTAGAAGCGTGGGATCCAGTGCGACTCGTGGATAACGGCTATGTCGGGGTGGGCGTCTACCATCCGCTGCAGCAGCGTCGTCCCCGATCGCGCCGCCCCGACGATGAACACGTAAGGGTTCACCAGCGCTCCGGAATCCGGTGGCCCTGGACCCGGAGGTCTTCGGTGAAAGCGCGCCGGACCCCAGCCACCTCCTCGACGAACCGCGGGGAAGGACGGGGCGCGGCCCGCGGGTAGCCTAGCTCGTCGAGGAGGTCTCCTGCGGCCGCCTCGAAGCTCTCGACTTCCTCGGAGGACATCTCCGTTTCCCACACCCTCAACCCAGCCGTGACGGGCCGCCACGCCTTCTTTGCATCGAGATCGGGGGCAGCCTTCTCCTTTCCTTCGTGGAAACGGAGCATGGCGTCGTCGTAGGGGAGGCCGAGGAAGGAGCATAGTTTCTCGCACGCTTTGGAGGGCTCCGAAACCAGCTCTTCGTAGCGGACCTCGTGGTAGAGGTCCGGACCGAGCGGCTTGCCGTCCTCCTGCCCCAGGCGCACGTTCCACTTCCACCAGAGAGCCGTCGTCGTCGCCGGGTCCTCCTGCCAGGTTGCGAAGCGGCCCGCGGCGCTGCCCGCCTTGCTCCAGCCCTTGAGCGAGAGAAAGACATCCCGACCGTCGCGGATTATGTGGACGAACCTGGTCTCTGGCCACAGCCCATGCAGGGTGGGGACGCTCCTCACGTAGGCCGGGGTCTTGTCTCCGACGAGGCGCTTGCCCGCGGCTTTAGCGTGCAGCTCGAAGATGCCCGTGACGAAGCTCACGTAGGTGACCGGTTGGGAGGGTGGGAGCAGCCGTTCGAGATCCTCCTGGTCGACCTTGAGGTTCTTGAAGCGGCGGTCTTCGAGCAGCCTTCCGACGAGCTTCGGGGTCACGTAGCCTTCGGGGGTCAGCCCCCGGCGCTTCTCGAACCAGCGCGGGATCCAGTGCGTCTCGAAGACGACGGCTATATCGGGGTGGGCGTCTACCATGCGCTGCAACAGCGTCGTGCCCGACCTGGGGCATCCCACGATGAACACGTAAGGGTTCACGTTTCCCAGCCCGCGGGCAGCCGGTCGCCCGAGGAGCGGACGTCTCCGGTGAAGGACCCGCGGATCCGGGCCGCCCAGGCCAGCGCCTCTTCCGGCGGGTCGGGCACGGCGCGCGGGTAGCCCAGCTCGTCGAGAAGGGTCCCGGCCGCCGCCTCGAAGCGTCGCAAATCTTCGTCCGACATCTGTTCGCTCCACTTGCGCAGTCCTGGAGTCAGGGGCCGCCACCCCTTTTTTGCGTCGAGGTTGGGGTCCGCCTTCTCGCGCCCCTCGTGGAAGTGGAGCATGGCGTTATCGTAAGGGAGGCCGAGGAAGGAGCAGAGCGCCTCGCATGTCCCTTCCGGCTCGGAGATCAACGCTTCGTAGCGCACCTCGTGGTAGAGATCGGGGGTCAGCGATCCACCGTCCTGTCGGCCCAGGCGGACGTTCAGTTCCCACCAGAGCGCCCCCGTGGATACCCGGTCCTCCTTCCAGGTTGCAAAGCGGCCCGCGGAGCTGTCGGCCTTCTTCCAGTTCATCATGGACAGGCACACGTCCCGGCCGTCCCGGATCAGGTGTACGAACTTCGTCTCTGGCCACAGCTCGTGCAGCGTGGGTATGCTCCGCACGTAGCGGGGGGTCTTGTCCCCCACGAGACGCTTGCCGTGTATCGCCCCGTAGTGGTCGAAGATGCCCGTGACGAAGCTCTCGAACGGAACCTGTCCGCCGGACCCGGCGAGACTCTCGAGTTCCTTCCACCCGACCTCGAGGTTCTTGAACCGGCGTTCCTCGACCAGCCGGTCCACGAGATCGGAGGTTACCAGGCCATCAGGGGTCAACCCTTTGCGCTTCTCGTAGTAGTTGGGGATAAAGCGTGACTGGCGGGTGATCGCGACTTCGGGGTGGGCGTCCACCATGCGCTGCAAGAGCGTCGTGCCCGACCTGGGACATCCCACGATGAACACGTAAGGGTTCACCTCTTCCAGACCTCCGGTAATCGCTCACCGCGCGCAAGGACGTCCCGGATGAAGGAGGCCTGGATCCCCGCCGCCCTTTCCCGTTTCTCTGCTGGCGGATATGGCGCTGCGCGCGGGTAGCCCAGCTCGTCGAGGAGATCTCCCGCGGCCGCCTCGAAACGTTCGACATCGTCGGCATCCATCTGCGACCTCCAGTCCCGCAGCCCGGCGGAGATGGGACGCCACCTCTTCTGCTTGGCGTAGTAGCGAGGGTCCGGCAGCGACTCGTGGAAGTGGAGCATGGCGTCGTCGTAGGGGAGGCCGAGGAAGGAGCAGAGCGCCTCGCATGTCCCTTCCGGCTCGGAGATCAACGCTTCGTAGCGCACCTCGTGGTAGAGGTCCGGGCCGAGGGGACTCCCGGCTTCGCGGCCCAACCGCACGAGCCACTCCCACCAGAAGGCGGCCGTGGTTACCGGGTGCTCCGTCCAGGCAGAGAAGCGGTTGGAAAGCTTGTAGGCCCGGCTCCAGTTGATGGCCGACTGGGCGACGTCGCGGCCGTCGCGGACGATATGGACGAACCTGGCGTCAGGCCACAGTCCGTGTAGGGTGGGTATGCTCCGCACGTAGGCCGGGGTCTTGTCCCCGACCAGGCGCTTGCCCTGCACCTTTCCGTAGTGATCGAAGACGTCGGTGACGAAGCTCGAGTACGGGACCGGCTCCTCGCCCGCCACCAGCTCCTCGAGCTCGTCTCGATCTATCCGCATGCGGGTGAACTTCTCGTACGACAGCAGCCGGGAGAGCAGCTCCGGGGTGACGAGACCGTCGGGCGTCACCCCCTCCTGACGCTCGAACCGCTTGGAGATCCAATGCGTCTCGCGGGTGATCGCGATATCGGGGTGGGCGTCTACCATCCGCCGCAGCAGCGTGGTGCCAGATCTCGCGCACCCCACGATGAAGACGTAAGGGTTCACATGCTCCAGACCTCCGGCGACCGGTCACCCCGATCCCGCACGTCCCGCCGGAAGGACTCGCGGATCTCTTGCGCACGCTCCAACGCCCCCCGCGACGGGCGTGGAAAAGCACGCGGGTAGCCGAGTTCATCGAGGAGGTCCCCCGCGGCCGCCTCGAAGCGCTCCACCCTTTTGGCGGGCATCTGTGATCTCCAGTCCCTGAGCCCTCGTGTCACCGGCAGCCAAGCCCCTTTCGCGTCGAGATCGGAGCCCGCCTTCTCCCTTCCTTCGTGGAAGTGGAGCATGGCCTCGTCGTAGGGGAATCCGAGGAAGGAGCAGAGGTCCGCACACGTCCTTTCGGGCTCGGAGATCAGCACTTCGTAGCGCACCTCGTGGTAGAGGTCCGGGCCGAGGGGATTGCCGTCCTGGCGGCCGAGGCGCACGAGCCACTCCCACCAGAAGGCGGCCGTCGTTGTCGGATCCTCGCGCCAGGTGGGGAAGCGGCGGGCCAGCTTGTAGGACTTTCTCCAGTTGGTGGCCGATAGGGCCACGTTACGGCCGTCGCGGATCAGGTGTACGAATTTGGCGCCCGGCCACAGTTTGTGGAGGGTCGGGAGGTTCCGCACGTAGCGCGGCGTCTTGTCACCGACGAGGCGTTTGTCGCGCATCTTTCCATAGAGGTCGAAAAAGCCGGCCACGAAGCTGGGATACGAAACGGGCTCGCCGCTTGCGACCAGTCGCTCCAACTCTCCACGTCCGATCCTCCAGTCGGCGAACCTGTGGTACTCAGCCAGCCTGCGGACTAGCTCCGGGGTCGTCAGGCCTTCGGGCGTGACGCCCTTCCGTCTCTCATACCACTTGGGTATCCAGTGCGTCTCGTGGATGACGGCTATGTCGGGGTGGGCATCGAGCATGCGCTGCAAGAGGGTCGTGCCTGACCTCGCGCACCCCACGATAAAGACGTAAGGATTGGTCCCGACGCTCCGCTTCGCGCGGGTGGCCTCCATCACGCCCCCCACCGCTCCGGCAACAGACCTCCGCGGGAATGGACGTCCCGAACGAATAGTTTCCGGATCTCCGAGGCGTCTCTGAGGGTTCGTGGGCCCGGGCGCGGAACGGCGCGCGGGTAGCCCAGCTCGTCGAGGAGATCTCCTACGGCCGCCTCGAAGCGCTCCACCTCTTCGACAGGCATACTCGAATGCCGTTCCTTCATCCCAGGGGTGGGAGGCAGCCAGCGACCCTTGGCCGCCCGCCCCCAGCTTCCCGTTTCCTTGCGCTCCTGGTAGTCGACCATAGCCTCGTCGTAGGGGAATCCGAGGAAGGAGCAGAGTCTCTTGCACGTCGCTTCGGGATCCGAGACCAGTGCTTCGTAGCGGATCTCATGGTAGAGGTTCGGTCCCAAAGACGGGCCCGCCTCGCGGCCTAGCCGCACGTGCCACTCCCACCAGAAGGCGGCCGTGGACACGGGGTCGTCCGCCCAGGTGGCGTGCCGCCCGACGTTATGCCCGGCCTTTTTCCAGTTCAGGACGGAGGCGCACACGTCCCGGCCGTCCCGGATCACGTGGACGAACCTGGCTCTGGGCCACAGGGCGTGCAGCGTCGGTAGGTAGCGTACGTAGCCGGGGCTCTTTTCTCCCACCAATCGTTTGTCCTGGGCCTCTCCGTACAGGTCGAAGACGCCGCTGACGAAGGCGGAGTACGGCACCGGCTCTTCTTCGGTTTCCATAAGCCTCTCGAGGTCTTGTCGGGAGATCCGCAGTTCAGCGAATCTGGGGAAATCGAGCAGTCGCGAGATCAACTCCGGCGTCACGAAGCCCTCGCGCGTCAGGCCTACCCGCCTCTCGAACCACCGGGGGACCCACTGAGTCTCGTGGATTATGGCGAGGCGCGGGTGCGCGTCTACCATGCGGCGCAACAACGTGGTTCCGGATCTCAGGCACCCGACGATGAACACGAACGGGTTTACCGCACCGCTCGTCCGGGTGGGTAGGGAAGATCTCACGCGAGATCCCATCGCTCCGGTAGCCGGCTTCCGTTCGAGCGAAGGTCCTGCGTGAAGACACGATGCACCTCCCAGGCGTGTTCGAGTGCCCGTGGCGACGGGCGGGGGAAGACGCGCGGGTAGTCGAGTTCGTCGAGGAGGTCACCTGCGGCCGCCTCGAAGCGTTCGACCTCTTCGGCAGGCATCTGTGACCTCCAGTCCCTGAGTCCCCGCGTGATGGGGAACGAGGGGTGGGCGCGCTCGAGGTCAGGGTCCGTCCCGGCCCGGCGCTCGTCGAAGCGGAGCATGGCGTCGCTATAGGGGAGGCCGAGAAATTCGCAGAGATCCGCGCACGCTCTCGCGGGCTCGGTGACCAACTCTTCGTAGCGGATCTCGTGATACAGGTTCGGTCGCAGTAGGGCGCCCGCCTCGTGGCCGAGGAGCACCTTCCGCTTCCACCAGAGCGCCGTGGTCGTCACGGGGTCTTGTGTCCAGGTGGCGTAGCGTCCGGCGGTGCTTTCCACCTTGCTCCAATTCCTCACCGACAAGGACACGTCCCGGCCGTCCCGGATCAGGTGTACGAACCTAGCCCGGGGCCACATGGCGTGGAGGGCCGGTAAGCGTCGCACGTAGGGGGCGGTCTTGTTCCCCACCAGGGGTTTGCCCTGGGCCTCGCCATACAACTCGAAGATGCCGGCGAGGAACCTCGAGTACGGGATCGGCGCACCGGCTCCGAACAACCCTTCCAGATCTTCCCGACAAATCTGAAAGCGGTCGAACTTGCGATCTTCGAGCAGGCCGGAGACCAACTCGGGCGTAACCGGGTCTTCGGGCCTCGAAACCTTCCGCTTCCTGAAGTAGCCGCTGATCCAATGCATTGAGGGGGTGATGGCTATCTGCGGGTGGGAGGCGACGATCCGCTGCAAGAGCGTGGTCCCGGACCTCGCGCATCCCACGATGAATAGGTAGGGATTGCGGTCAGCGTCTTTCGTCTTCTCGCCGGCCTGACTCGAAACGTCCAGCCTCTGGCCCGCCTTTACCACGGAAGCTCGCCCGCCAGGGAGTCTTCGGCCTCCCTTACCAGGACTGCGATCTTGTCGGACCAGCCCGGCTCCTGGCGCCGGAAAGAGCCGACCGCCTCCTTGAGGACAGCGCCGGCGTAGTGAACGGGAAGCCTGTCGCGCCAGGCCCTTGGGACGCGGGCGAAGTACTCCCCGGCGAAAGCCCGCGCGGCCTTCAGAGGCCGTTCCCGGGGAACGTCGAAACGCATCGGCATGCTCGCGAGCCCGGCCAGGAGTCCGGCGCTGTCCAGGAGCGGGTCGGCCTCGGCGAACCAGTCGAGGTCCAGCAGATAGGGACGGTCGCCGTTCAGCAGGATGTGCTCCGGCTTGAGATCTCGATGTGTCGGCCCGGTCGGGGCTTCTCCGAGGTCGGCCGTCACGGCGCCGACGGCCGCGGAGACTCTTTCCTCCAGATGGGGGCAGGCCCACCGCAGGAGGTTCCCCGTTCTTGCGATGGCGGCGACCTCGTCCTGGGAACGGTGGCGGCGTGTGGTGGGTGCGCGACCCAGATGCAGTGCCGCCAGGGCTGCGGCGGCCTGGCGCGCAGGCACTGACCCGTCGCGGTTCTGGAGGATCTCCTGGAGCGAGACACCGGGCGCCTCCTCCTGGAGCAGGGCCCGAAGGTCGCCCGAGTAGACGATGGGCCTGCCTACGCCGAAACCCTCGCCATCGACCTCGTCCCCAAACGCCCGGAGCGTCCGGTGGGTTTGCTCCCCTTCTTCTTCGTCCCGGTAGATCTTCACGTAAAAGCGACCGTCTCGCGCTTCACCCGTAGCAGCGTTTCGAGCCCGCGTCGTCAGCCGCAAGGTGGCCCCCAACCCGGCTCGGTACCGAACCGGCTCGACGTTCCACGCCTCGGTTTGCCAATCCCCTCGCCCGAAGCGGGCGAGGAGCGAGGGCTCGAGCTCGGGCGGTGGCCCCGACATCAGGAGGGGGAGGGTCGGGAGCCGGCGGTCGTAAGGAAAGGCCTGCACCAGCATACCGAGGTCGGGGACGAAGGAGAACGGTTCGAGGGTCGCAACGGCGTCGGGGATTGTGCCCAGATCCGCCGATTGCAGCTTATCCCAGATCCGTCGGGTCCGGTCCCCCGCGTGCATCACCCCGGTCACCCACTCGCTCCGTTCACGTCCCGTGTCGGGCTCCACGAGGCCCAGAGTGTACTGCAGGACGCAGCGGTCGGCCCGCCGGTAGCGGACGCGGAAGAGCCGGCAGTATCGGAGTCGGTGGGGCCTCCCGAAGGACCGTAGATGCCTCTGGAAAACGTCCCGCATCGCGTCAGGGTCGCCGGCGATAACGAGCCCGGGGAGGGCAGGATCCGCCAGAAACGGCTCGACGCCCGCCTTACCCGACCTCATGCCGGCCCACCTTCAGTTCCAGGAGCCGGCGGTAGTGACGGCTCTTGGCGAGGAGTTCGTCGTGGGTTCCCTGTTCGACGACCCGGCCCTCTTCGAGGAGCAGGACGAGGTCCGCGTCGGCCACCGCCTGGAGGTCGTGGGTGATCAAGAAGCAGGTCTTGCCGGCCATGAGGCGGTCCAGGGCTTCCCGGACCCTCGCCTCACTCTTGGCGTCGAGGCCCGTCATCGGCTCGTCCAGGATCAGGATGGGAGCGCTGCGAATGACGGCCCGGGCGATGGCAATCCTCTGGCGCTGCCCTCCGGAGAGGGTATCGCCCCGCTCGCCGATGACCGTGTCGTAGCCATCCTCGAGCTCTTCGATAAAGTCGTGCGCGTTGGCCACCTTGGCGGCGGCGGCGATCTCCTCCATGCTGGCGTCCAGCTTGCCGTAGGCGATGTTCTCCCTGACGGTGGTACCGAAAAGGACCGAGCCCTGCAAAACGATCCCGATCTCCCGGCGCAGGGACTTACGTTTGTAATCCCTGACGTCCACCCCGTCCACGTAGACCGAACCCCGCTGGGCATCGTAGAGGCGCAGGATCAGGCTGACGAGGGTGGACTTGCCGGCTCCGGAGGAACCTACCAGGGCCACCTGCTGGCCGGGACGGGCGGCAAACGAGACGTTCTCCAGGACGCCCTTGCCGTCTCCGTAGTCGAAAGTGACTCCCTCGAAGACGACCTCTCCCCTCAAGTCTTTCGCTTCGATGGCGTCGGGACGGTCCCGGATCTCCGGTTCGACCTCCAGGACCGCGCCGATGCGTCCCGCGCTGACCGCGGCTTTCGAGAACCTCGTCGAAAACTTGGTCATGCTCCGGACAGGTTTGTACATGCTCTGCAGATACTGGGTAAAGACCAATAGGGCGCCGATGGTCAGGTAGCCTCCGAGCACCTGCAAGGCCCCATAGAGAACCACGGCCGCGGTGCCGAAGGCGCTGATGACCAGCACGCTCCGGGTTGCGACGGCCTCGATGCGGGCGTTGCGGATGCTCTCCCGCAGGTACTCTGCGCTCTCGGTATCGAAGCGCTCCTCCTCGTGGCTCTCCCGGCTGAACGCCTGCACCAGGGGAACGGTGGAGAGGGACTCGCTGATCCGGTTAGCGATCTCCTCTTCCTTTTTCCGCTGTTTTTTGGAGGAGGTTTTGGCGGCCCGGTAACGGAAGACGAGGGTGCCCACCAGGAACGGGATAGTGGTCAGGGCGACCAGGGCCAGTTGCCAGTTCAGGGCGAACATGACCGCGAACATCCCGACGAAGGTCAGCACCTGGGAGGCAGAGTTGAGGGCCACCTCCGTAAAGGCGTCCCTTAAGGTGTTGGTGTCGCTGACGATCTTGGTCAGGTGTTCTCCGGATCTGGAGCGGTCGTGAAAGGAAAGGGAGAGCCGCTGGAGGTGGGCGAAGAGCCGTCGGCGCAGGGTGTAGACCAGCTCGCTGCCGATGCGGGAGGTGAGGTAGACCTGCAGGTAGGCGAACGCCGCGGTGAGGCCCGCGATCACGACGATGGCAACGGAGACCGCCACAAGCGGCATAAGCTTCCCGCTCTGGAACAGCCCTTCGGCGAAAGAGAGGTACCGGGGAAGCGGTTCGTTGCCCAGGACGTGGTCGAAGAGGATCGCCAGGGGCCAGGGTTTCAACAGCTCTGTCAGAGTGACGCCCAGCATACACAGGGCCGCGAGGAACATGCCCCCTTTGGCCTCCCGCAGGTAGTCCAGCAATAGCTGCTTGAAACTTGTCCGCTCTCTTTCTTGCATGTCTCCTCTCGGTTCGGGGCGCAAAGATCGTAGCAACTTCGACCGGCCGGTTCTCTCCTTCCCTAGCATCGAGACCCGAGCCGGTCCTCGCACAACTCCAGCAGGCTTTCGGTGAACGGCCGGCGCTCCTCGAACATCGTGCTCAGGTGGATGTGCCGCGCGAGCGTAAGCGTGGCGTAGGCCCGCACCGCCGCGCGCGTCGCCCCGCCGGAGAGCCCGACGAAGCGCTCCTCCATCGCCCGCTCCAGGTCCGCGAGCGCGACGCAGTCACCGAAGGTGCGCAGGCCGTGTTCGGTGATGTGGCCCAGGAAGTTGCCGATGTCCAGGGCAGGGTCACCTTCACAGTACAGGTCGAAGTCGATCAGGTACAGGCGTCCCCCATCGACTATTACCTGGTCTGCGTAGAAGTCCCGGTGAACCCCCCGGTACGCAGGCTCCGGCGTCGCCGCCCCAAGATGGTCGCACGCGTACAGCAGCCGATCGATGCGTCTCGCCCACCGCGGCTCTTCTCGCGCCACGAGCGGCAGACGCTCGTGCAGGATACGCAGCTCGTCATTCATGGTGTGACGGCGCCTGGCCGGCACCCTGGCCTCGTGGAGCTTGTGCGCCGCTTCGGCGATCCGCCGGACCAGCTCCACGCCTTCCGGTCCCGCGAGCAGGTCGCTCGCCGCCCGGCCGGGCACCTTGCGCTGCAGCCACATCCGGAACTCAGGTACGACGCCGACCGGCTCGGGCACCGAGATCCCATCCCGGCTATCGTCGCCGAAGCCCGCGTTCCAAAGCGCATCCAGGAGCCGGTAGCCGGACTTGCCCGAGCGCAGCCGGCGAACCTTGCCGAGCAGCGTAATTACCTCAGGCGGAGCTTCCGGCTCTTCTATCTCGACGTCGTACTCGATCACGCAGCGCCGTCCCGGTTTGTAGCGCGTCACGCGGATCCCCATCAGGTGGACGGTGCCGTACTCGCCGGTTAGATGACGGAGGCACTGTCCGAGCTGTCGCTGCGACTCGATCGGATCGAGCGCCGCCGCGAGGGAGGGCATCTCCGGATCTCCGGCGACGCCGAACGGGTCTACCGACGGGGCGTTCGCCACGTGTTCCCTCATCCGATCCCCCGCGCCGCAATGAGCGACCGCGCCAGCTCGATCACGCGCGCCGCGTTGTGATCCCACGTGTAGTGAGTGTGGATCTCCTTCGCCGCCGCCCGGCCCATGCGCCGCCGCAGGTCCGGGTCTTCCAGCAGCCTTTCGCAGGAGGCGACCAGCGCGTCGAGCTCGCCCGGCGGGTAGAGTAGCCCCGTCTCTCCGTGGCGTACCACCTCCGCGATCTGTCCCAGGCTCGCCGCCACCACCGGCGCCCCGCAGGCCATGTACTCGAAGAGCTTGAGGGGAGAGAAGTAGAAGTCGTGGGCAGGACGAGGATAGGGGGCCAGGGCCACGTCGAACCGGTGGATCAGGGCCGCCACCTCCTCGTGCGGGAGCGACCCCGTGAACACCGCGCCGTGCGCGAGCCCTCGTTCTTCCAGGTCGCGCTCCAGCTCGCCGCGAAGCTGACCGTCGCCGACGATCACCAGCCTCAGGTCCGGGTATCGTCCGGCCAACCGGCCAAGCAACGCCGGCAAGACCTCAACCCCGTGCCAGGGCCTCAAGCCCCCGACGAAGCCCAGGACGGGGCCGTCGCCCAGGTCCCAGCGCGTCGTAACCTCCGGGTCGTGCTTATCCGGCCCGAACACATCGACGTTTACCCCGTTGGGAACTACGTGCACCCGATCCTGGTTCGCCCCTAGCGCCACCGCGTAGTCGCGCAGTGAAGCCGAGACGACGAGGACCGCGTCGGCGCGCGTGAGTATCCAACGTTCCGCCTTCGAAGCCAGCGCCCCGAGTCCGGTGTCCCGGTAGGTCGTCTGCTCCAGGGCCAGCGGCGAGTTCAGCTCGACGACCAGCGGTCGCTCCAGCTCCCGGGCCAGGGAGACGCCGACGGTCGCATAAAGGGAGGCGCGCTCGTAAACGAAGTCCGGGCGGTGGTTTTCGAAGCGGCGCCCGAGTCGCAACCGCAGGTCCTCGTTGTACAGGATACGGCGCAGCTCTCCCGGCAGGGAGTCTTCGATCCCCAGCGTCTCGTTGAATGCCCTCAGCCCGTAGAACGCGGAGACGACATCGGGGGCGGGCGGCGCGTGCAGCAGTTGCGCCCCCAACTCCGCCGGCTCCTCCCACGGCGACTTGTTGAGGAGCGGAGCGGCCAAGACGACCGAGTGCCCCGCCCGCCCGAACGCGCCGACCAATTCGCGCACGTGCACAGAGGCGCCCTTCCGCCCGAGGACCGGGATGCCGAGATCGGAGCATATATACAGGATCTTCAAGGTCAGGAGGCCCTCCAGGCGACGGCGTGGGCGGCTTCGAACGTCTCGCGCAGGAGGGCGGCGTTACGGTGCACGTCGAACTCCGCCTCGACGAGCCGCCGGGCGCGGCCCGCGAGCCCGACGCGCAGCTCGGGGTCGGCAAGCAGCCTTTCGATGGCGTCGGCCAGGGCAGCGGGGTCGCGCTGGGGGACCATCAGGCCCGTCTCCCCGTCGCGCAGCACCTCAGGGATGCCGGTAACATCCGTCGAGACGCAGGGCGTGCCCAGGGCCATCGCCTCCAGGAGGACGGTCGGCAGGCCGTCGCGGTTGCCGTCACCTCCGACGACGCAGGGGGCGGCGAAGACCGCCGCGCTCCCAACGACTTCGATCAGTTCGCCCTGCGGACGGGGGCCAAGTAGCTCTACCCTGTTTCCGAGATCCAGGCGCTCGACGGCGGCGCGCAACTCCGGCTCCAATTCGCCGATGCCCATGATCCGGCATCGGACCTCCACTCCGCGGTCGCGGAGCAAGGAACACGCCTCGATCAGGTCAGCGAACCCCTTCTTCTCGACGAGCCGCCCGACCGCCACGATCTCCGGTACACGTCCACGCGGATCCTCGTAGGGGAACCTTTCCAGCTCCAGACCGTTGTAGATCCTCCGCACGCCCTCTGCCGCTGGACCGTAGCTGTCGTGGAGATACTCGACGTTGTGGTCGCTGATCGTGACGGTGGCGGCGGCGTCCCGGAGCTTCCTCCGCAAATCCTCCGGACGCACGCTCTCGTGGAAGATGTCTTTGGCGTGCGCGGTCATCGTGTAAGGTATCCTCGCGAAGCGCGCCGCGAGCCGGGAGACGGTCGTCGAGGCCGTCGCGAAGTGCGCGTGCAGGTGGGTAATTCCGCGTAGACGCGCCTCACGGGCAAGCACGACCGCCTGGTAAGCGTAACGCACGTCCTCGCCGCGGGCCTCCTCTAGCGAGTCCCACAGATAGGGGAGGATCTCACCGGCCTCGTCGAGCGTGGCCCAGAAGTCCGCGGCCTTTAGGCCCTTGGCCTGGAGGTAGGTGACGGGAGCCCTGACGCGCGAGATGGCGTCCTGGAAGTGGCCGTCTTCCGGGGGCAAGAGGGAGAAGATATCGACCTCCATCCCGGCGGCCTCATGGGCCAGGATCTCGTTGACGATAAAGGTTTCGGAGTACCTGGGGTACCGCTTGACGACGTAGCCGACCTTCATGGGCTTATGCTCCGAGGTGCACTGCGCGCTTCCCGGCGATCCCCGCAGCGACGAGGTCCACAGCCCTGGCCGCCCCGGAGAGGTCCACCTCGATCCGAGGCGTGGAGACCGGGTCGCGCTTCAGCAACTCCTCCACCTTGCTCCGCACCAGCCCGGGGGTGAGGTCGTTGGGGTGGATCATCTCTACCAGCCCCAGATCCGAAAGACGTTCGGCCCGGATGAGCTGCTCTACGCGAGGTTCGACGCGTGGGACGATGAGCGCCGACTTGCGCGCGGCCAGAAGCTCGACCGTCGTGTTGTAGCCGCCCATCGAGACGACCGCTCCGGCCCACTTTACCAGCCGGTCCATGTCAGGACGGAACTCCATGACCCGGACGCGCAACCCCCGGGCGAGGTGTTCGATCTCCCTCTTGGCCCCGTCGTCCATCAGCGGTCCGGTAACCGCCAGCGACTCGAAGGAAGGCTCGGGGCCCTTCAGACTCTGAAGGTAGCTCCTTATGAGGTGGAAGCCGTCGCCACCGCCCCCGGCGGTCACCAGCACGTATCCGGGCCGGAAAGGCAAGTCCGAGTCTGTCTCTGGTGCCGGGTTACGTCCGACGTAGCCCACATAGCGGCTCCGGTCGAGGACACCCTCCGAGAGGCCGTACTCGGGCAACGGATCGTACACCTCGCGGAGCCCGTACACGAGCACGAGGTCGTAGAACTTCTCGATGGCTTCGACTATGCGAGCCTCTTTCCAGTGCCGGCGGATGTAACGTGGGTCGTCCAGCACATCCCTCAGGCCCAGGACGGTGAGCGTGGAAGGGCGCGAGTCGTGGAAGTACTCCAACGTGGGATATACCTCGCGCTTCATCCCCAACGGAGCTTTGTCAACCACGAAGACGTCGGGCCCGAACGCTTCGGCCGCGCTCAAGATCAAGCCCGAACGGAGATCCTTGAGGGACTCGAAACCTATCGACATCCTGCTGGATTCATACTCCTGGTTGGCGACCTTTACCGCCGAGGGCAGCTTCACGATGTCCACCCCCTGTGGCAGCCGGAAGGCGTCGGCTACCGTGGAGCCCGTAAGGATCAAAGCGCTCGCGTCGCGATTACGCTCGACGAAGGCTTCTGCCAAGGTGAGCGTGCGTCGCAGGTGCCCGAGTCCGTAAGAATCGTGCGAGTACATCAGAATCTTCATGCTGCCTCTCCTCCCAGGAACCGGTGCGTGCTGCTCCTTCTTCCACTCGGCCTGCGGGCGGGGACGTTACTACCCACGTACTGGCGCAAGCCGGCGCTTGCTCGAAGCACGTCCGCCCGGCATGACTCCATCCGTTTGGTGGTTGCGTGTGCGCTCTGTGATATTGGGACCGCCACCATGCCTCCTCCGGAGAGGAATACATTGTAATCTCAAGTTCATACTTATGAAACCTCGATCTCGTATCTCTGGAACATCTGCGCGCCTTTGGAGGTGGAGTTTCAGTCGATCAGCCGCATGCGAGATTCTCCTAAAGGAGTGGGCTCTCCTAGCCTATCGTCGGCTGACCCGGCCCAATAATCCAACCGGACCGTGGCCTGGCTTTCGATACCGCTCTGCGCGGACTCAGGCCACCAGGCTGGCTCCGGCGAGCACCACTCCCGCGGTGACGGTTCCAATGATGACCCCGGCCAGGACGTCGAAAGGAAAATGGACGCCGAGGTAGACGCGTGAGAGGACGACGACGACCCCGGCCAGCACCAGCGCAGGAGCGAACGGCGGGTAGAGAACGGAGAGGGTCAGGGCTCCTGCCGCCGCGGTCGCTGAGTGGCCGGAGGGGAAAGAGCTCGAAGATGGGGTTTTTGTTAGCGGGGCTATCTCGGCGTCCCACATAAAGGGGCGGGCGCGGTCGAAGAGGTACTTGGCGCCCTCGGCGACGGTCCAGGAAGCGGCGACGGCGACCCAGGGAACCAGGAGGCGCAGGGGCTCCAGGCCGGTGAGCAAGAAGGCCAGGGCGGCGAGGAAGCCCCAAAGAGCGCCGGCCGTCCCAACCACGGTAAAGGCCCGCATCACGGCCGTGAGCGGCGCCCATTTAAGGCCGAAGAGTACCCGGAACAGCGCCCGATCCAGATCCCTCACCTTGCGCGTAAGGCCTTTCAAGTTCCTCCCACAGAGCTCGATTTATCGGTGGCTATTGTAGACCAGAGGCCGGCACCAGGTACGGTTCTCCCGCGTGACGCCGGTGACACTCTTCCTTACCCGACCCGCTTTCTGAAGTAGAATGAAAGAGGTATTTCGTAGACGCATTTCATAGATAGGAGACAGGTAGATGGACCGGCGGTTGATCGAGAAAGTCATAGACGAGGCCAGAGACGAAGGGGCGAGCCTCGTGATCTGGGACCGGCGCGACACCTTCACCGTAGAGGCCGACGACGTGAAGGAGATAGAGACTAACGACGACCACCTGCGCATCAAGATGCAGGACGGCAAGGCCATCGTCTACGTGGGGTACGACTACATCTACAAGCTCGTCGTCGAGAGGGACCGCTCCGTCCGCTCCGGCGTCCGCGCCGGATTCGGCGCCGCAGGGAGCTAGTCAGCACGCTACGCCCTTCGGGCTCCGCTCGTCAGCAATTCAGCCCGGCGGCTGCGCCACCTTGTCAGCCAGGGGTCGCAAGCACGAAAGCTGAAATGCTGACCTGCTGACTAGCTCATCGAGGCTTCGCCTCGATGAATACCGTTCCGTTTTCTCCGGCGACGACGGCGGCCAGGGCGAGGCCGACGAAGAGGCCGCTCTCCAGGGCGCCTGGGATGTGTTTGATCCGCACCTCGAGCGACGCCGGGTCGGCGATCTTCTCGAACTTGCAGTCGGCGGTGTAGTGGCCGCCGTCCGTGACGAAGGGGCGTCCTGGGTCCGTCCAGTCCATCCTCAGCTCCGGTTCGCAGCCGAGGGAGGCGAGGGCCTGGAGGGTAGACTCCCACCCGAAAGAGTCGATCTCGACCGGCAGTGGACCTGCGCCCAGAGGGTCGACCAGCTTGCTCGAGTCGGCGACGACTATCAGGCCCTCCTCGCTCGATGAGGCCACGATCTTCTCCCTCAGAAGCGCGCCTCCTCGGCCCTTGATGAGGGCTAGCTCGGGGGAGATCTCATCCGCCCCGTCTATGGTAAAGCGCGGACGGGCCTCCGAGAGCGTCGCCAGCGGTATGCCGAGTTCGTTCGCGAGGGCGGTGGTCTTCGCCGAAGTCGGTACGCCCTTGATGTCACTCAATTCCCCCGAAGCCACGAGCTCCCCGATCCTGCGCACCGCGAACGTGGCCGTCGAGCCCGTTCCCAAGCCCACCACCATACCGCTCTCGACGTAACGTTTTACCGCCGCGTTGGCGGCCTCACGTTTGGGCCCGTCGTCCGACACCCCCTACACGCCTTCCGGCCTGGTCCCGACCGTGACCCTTACGCGGCGCTCCTTCTCGCCGGGTGTTACGACGGTCATAAGGATCCTTTCGCCGGGTTTCACCGAGTTGACGACCTCTATTACGTCCTCGGAGGAGGAGACTGGGTCGCCCTCAATCCCGGTTATTACGTCCCCGATGGGCACGGGAATGCCCTCGATATCTATCTCATCCCCGCCCCGGATGCCAGCCTTCTCCGCCGGACCGTCGGGGGTTACTTCGCTGACGATCGCCCCGTTGCCTGGTAGACCGTAGCGTTCATCGAGCGCTCTTTCGGAGAGGCCTGTGTAGGCGGAGAGCTCATCGATGCCCACCGGGTACATGGATACCCCGATGTAACCGTGCACCACCTCACCGTCGGTAAGAAGCTGCCTTATCACGCTCTTTACGGTGTCGATCGGGACGGCGAAACCAATCCCCTCGAAGCCCCCCGACTCGGAGGCGATCTGGGCGTTGACCCCTATGACCGTGCCGCGCGAATCGAGCAGCGGCCCGCCCGAGTTACCCGGGCTTATGGCCGCATCGGTCTGGACGGCGTCGTTTATGGTGTAGTCGTTCGGGGCCTGTATGGGACGACCGATGCCGCTCACGATCCCCGAGGTCACGCTGATCCCGACGTTCAAAGGGTTGCCCATGGCGATGACGGGCTCCCCAACCCCTACCGAGTTCGAGTCCCCGAGCGTCAGCGGCCTAAGCGCCTCCTTCGGCGCGTCGACCTGTATGAGCGCAACGTCCGTCGAAGGGTCCTGCCCGACGACCTCGGCCTCCCTGCGCACGTCGTTGGCGAACCTGACGGAAATCTCTTCCGCCCCCTCCACCACGTGCTGGTTGGTGACTATATGCCCCGCCTCGTCGACCACGAACCCTGACCCACCAGCGGGCCCGGTGTCGGAGGTGGCAGCCACGTCGACGCTGACCACGCCACGGACGTCGCGGGTGTACACCTCGCGCACCGAGGAGGAGTTGTCGGAAAGCGCAGGGTTCCCGGAAGACTCGGGTGCCGGCGCGACCTCCCTTATGGTCACGCTGTCCGCTCTGTCTTCGAGGCCGTACACCCCGATGAAGAGAAAGAGCGCGGTCACAAGACCGCCTATGATCGCGGAGATGAGCGCTGTAAGTGCGATCTTCAGGGTCTTTCCTTCCATGCTGTCACGGGATGATCTCTCGCTGAGAAGACGCGGGCTGTGCCTCCCGAGGCCGGCTCGTGGTCCAAGACGAACCTGTCTGCGAACGTGATCACGCGCGTGATTATAAGGTAAGGACGGCGCGATGCCGAACAGCGTAGGTCCCCCGCACCGGGTCGGCTACACGCGCACGGTCTGCGCGTTCTCCAGACGGTCCAGCTTCCACTCTCCACCCTCGTTGACGCAGACCCACGTCCCCGAGAGAGACTCAGATCCCCAGGTGTGATCCAACCTCACCTCGAACGTGACCTCGGCGGTATCGCCAACGGCCCTGGCCACGGGCATCGAGGTGAACTCCATGTAGGTGAACGTGTAGATGTCCTCACGCTCGGCCCACCGCTCGGGAGAACCTATCTCGTTCTGTAGTCGCTCGGAAAGGTAGGCCCACGAAGCGTCTACCCTGTTGAAGGACTCCTGATAGTAGAGGTTGAACACGAGTCTCTCAGCCCCCTCGAGCGGCGGGGCTGGTGCCTGGTCCTCTTGCTGGGCACCTTCCGGGCCCCCTGGGCCGCCCGAGGGATTCTGGACCTCCTCACCGGCTCCCTTCCCCGATCCTCCTTGGGACTTCTGCGGTACGCCACCCGCGGCCTGCTCGTTGCGTCCTGAACCCTGTCCGCCGCCCTGCTCCATCTGGCCCAACAGCGCCCAGGCGCCAGCAACGGTTAGTAGCAACAGGAGGGCGGCCACGAGAACGGCCAGCATCGTCCTCTGCCGATAGCCGGCCTTGAAGGTGCGTGTCGGAAGGCTCGTCGCACTCTCGTGCAGGCCCGAAAAGGGGCTCTGAGCGGCCGGCCTTCGTCTGAAGTCCCCGACACCAGAAGCCCCTGCCGTCCCTGCCTGGCGCAAGGTCCCTGACACGCCGGGGAGACCGCCGTCCCTGACTCTGGTCGCCGGCCTGGGGGGTGCTTCTGTCGCTTCGCCCGCACCATTCTGGAGCAGCCTCTCGTGGAGGCGGAGAGCGTCCGGGCGCTCCGAAGGATTCTTGGCGAGGCAACCGAGGATCAGGGTCTCCAGCCGCTTGCCGATCCGCGCTCCTCTCTCCCTGGGAGATGCGGGAACCACCAGCATGTGCTGGTCTGCGACCTCTATGGGGTTGCCCGAGAAGGGCTGGACCCCGACCGCCGCGTGGTAGAGGGTGGCACCGAGCGAGTAGATGTCGCTCTTGGGGGTGAGCCTCTCCCCCCTGAGCTGCTCTGGGGAGGAATAAGCCGCCGTCCTGAGGTATGAGCCGGCGCGATCGGGGTTCGTCGTTCCGTCGAGGACGCGTGCAATGCCGAAGTCCGCGAGTTTGGGACTTCCCCGCTCATCGAGCAGGATATTGTGCGGCTTTATGCCACGGTGGATGATGCCCCGCTCGTGGGCGTGGATGAGTCCCGATGCGACGTCGGCCCCAACCCGCAAGAGCATCGACTCGGGGATGGGCCCGTTCCTGTCGATCAGGTCCTCGAAGTCGCCGCCAGAGACGTACTCCATGACGATGTAGGAGACCGCCCACCCATCGAGCTCGTCCTCGCCCGCGTCGAAGACCATGACGATGTTGGGGTGGGAGAGCCTGGCGGCGGACCTACCCTCGCGCTGGAATCGCAGACCGATCTCAGGATCATCGGGATCCGGTCTTACGATCTTGACGGCGACGGGACGATCGAGTACCTCGTCGCGCCCCAGGAATACGCGGGACATCCCGCCAGAGCCGAGCTCGCGCACGAGCACGAACCTATCTCCGAGGCGGTCCACAGAACCTCCGGGACCCATTCCCGAGACTAGATAACCTCCCTGCCCATAGCACTGGCGAAAGGTTGCAGAACGTCCTTCATACCCATGAGGGCCTCGACGGGGAGTGCCTGTTCCCCGTCACACAACGCCTCCTGCGGCTCGTGATGGCTCTCCACCATCAGCCCGTCGGCCTCCGCCGCCACTGCCGCTTTGGAGAGTGGCACGACCAGGTCGCGCCGTCCTGCGGCGTGGGACGGATCGACGATCACGGGCAGATCCGTCAGCCTCTTGGCCACGATCACCGCAGAGAGGTCCAGCGTGAAGCGCGTGCTCGTCTCGAAAGTGCGGATTCCGCGTTCGCACAGGACTACGTTGTCCCCACCCGCCGCCGTGATGTACTCGGCCGCGAGCAGCCACTCCTCGACCGTCGCCGACAGCCCCCTCTTGAGGACGACGCCGTGATCCGTGCCGGATATCGCCTCGCCGACGCGCCTGAGCAGAGAGAAGTTGGCCATGTTGCGGGCGCCGATCTGCAATATCTCCGCGTGCTCCATGACCAACTCTATGTCGTAAGGGTCCATAACCTCGGTGACGACCTTCAGGCCGAGATCCCCCGAGACTTCGGAGAGTATCTTGAGCCCCTCCTCACCGAGCCCCTGGAAGGAGTAAGGGGAGGTGCGGGGCTTGAAGGCGCCGCCGCGGACGTAGTCGAAGCCGGCCTGCCTCACGGCCTTCGCGGAGGCGACGAACTGCTCGTAACTCTCCACCGTGCACGGGCCCGCTATCACCCTGAAGGTGTCTGGCCGGATCATGCCGTTGGTGGTCTTTACATCGGTCTTTACGCTCGCCGAAACGTTCATGTTACCTGTGATACTCCCCGCGTTGGATCTCAAGGTCGCGGATGCGATGCAGGATGAGCTCGAAGATATCTCTCATCGAGGAGTCGTAGATCGGACCCGGGTTACGATCGACCACCCTGCGCAGGATCTCCTCCTCGCGTTTGGGGTCGTAGATTGGTGCACCCGCCTCTGCCTTGAGATCCATGATCTCCTGAACGATGCGCGCCCGTTCGCTCAACGCCAGGATTAGCTCCCGGTCGACCTCGTCGACCCGCTCCCTGAGCTCCCCGATTCTCTTCTGCGTCTCGGCATCCGTCATAGGATCTGGAATTGTACCAGCGCAGGCATCAGGCATCAGGTTTCAGGCTTCAGGAAAACTACAGAGACCCTCAATCGGTCCGACATCCACCCCTGTTGCAAGGTCAGGTAATGGAGCTTAGTCTTTAGCGATGGAATCCGTCTACCACAACCTGAAACCTGAAGCCTGATGCCTGTAACCTTTAGAAACGAGCTAGACCCACTTTCCCCTTACAGGCCGCCGCGGGCGGCGAACGAGGCGGCCGCGGAGCGAGGAGCGGACGGCTACGTCAAGCTGACGTCGAACGAGCTCTCTTTCGGTCCCCTGCCCGAGGCCGAAGCGGCCCTCGCGGAGGCGCTACCACGCGCCAACCGCTACCCCGACCGCTACGTCGCATCCCTGCGCGAGGAGGTAGTCTGGGCGAACCCCGGCAGCGCCTTCGAGAACGTCCTGGTCGGCAACGGGTCGAGTGAGGTCCTGCTCAACCTCCTCCAGCTAGTCGAGCGGCCCGGAGGGTTGATCTTCCCCTGGCCATCGTTCGGCCTGTACGCCTCCATCGGGACCGTATTGGGATTACGGACCACGAAGGTCCCCCTCACGGAGGACCATGAGATCAAACCGGAGGCTCTGCTCTCCTCCGTCACGGAAGAGACCCGCGCGGTCATCGTCTCGAACCCGAACAACCCGACGGGAACGTACCTCGCCTTCGAGGAGGTGCGCGCCCTCGCCGAAGCCCTCCCCGAAAACGTGCTCCTCGTTTTGGACGAGGCCTACCAGGAGTTCGTCTCCGACCCGGCCTACGCCGGTTCGCACGTCCTCGCCCTGGAAATGGAGAACGTGGTCTGCGTCCGCACGTTTTCGAAGGCGCACGGTCTCGCCGGCTTCCGGGCCGGCTACGGGATAGCCCCGCAGAGGGTGGCCGACTACGTCGAGCGGGTCCGTTTCCCCTTCTCCGTCAACCTCGCCGCCCAGGTGGCCGCCGCCGCCTCCATGCGCGCCAGGGACAAGATAGAGGCCCGCGCCCGCTTTGTGGTGGGGGAGCGGGACAGGATCCAGGCCGCCTTCGGGGGGGCCAACCTGAACTACATTCCTTCGCAAGGGAACTTCATCCTCGTACAGACGGGACCGGAGATCTTCGAGCGGTCCGGCGTCCTGGTGCGAGAAGGAGACCCTCTCGGCTACCCCGGCTGGAGCCGGGTGACGATCGGTGACTCGGGCGAGAACGACCGGGTAATAGGGGCGCTCGGAAGAGCATGAAGGGCACACTGGGGATCATCGGGGTCGGCCTGATCGGGGGTTCCGTCGGCCTCGCCGCCGGCGACTCGGGTTGGGAGGTCGTCGGCGTAGACACCCCAGAGGTACTCGATAACGCCGCCCGGAGTGGCGCCATCCACCGCGCCTCTACGCTAAAGGAGGTACGCGAGGCCGACCTCGTCGTACTCGCGGCGCCCATATCCAGGGTGACGGACCTACTCGGGGATCTCACCCCTACGGGCGCCCTTATAACCGACGTCGCGAGCGCAAAGGGCGCCATCGTGCGTAGGGCGGAGAACCTGGGACTACGCTTCGTCGGCGGACACCCCATGGCGGGCAGCCAGCTCTCTGGCGTCGCCAACGCGAGCTCGAACCTCTTCGAAGGCGCCCGCTACTTCCTCACCCCGACGGACCGCACAGATCCGGAGGATTACCGCGAGGTCGCCGGGTTCGTCAGGGAACTCGGCGCCGTCCCTACCGCCGTCGACCCGGAGAAGCACGACCTCCTTATGGCGGCCCTCTCCCACCTGCCCCACCTCATGGCGGCGGCGCTCCTCAAGGTCGCCTCGGACATCTCTCCTGAGGCTCTCTCTTTCGCCGGTCCCTCTTTCAGGGACCTGACCAGGGTCGGCGCTTCCAACCCGGAACTGTGGTCGGACATCCTGGCAGAGAACGCCCCCGCGCTCGGTGAAGCCCTGGGAGCGTTCGCCGGGGCGATGGCGCAGCTGGGGAGCGAGATCAAAGACCGCGAGGTCATGGAGGGCCGTTTCAGGCGGGCCCGCGAAGCCTACGACGCCCTCGGCGGCATCCTCGTCGAGAAGGGCAACGCGAACGTGGACGTGGCGATCCCCGTCGAGAACCGCCCCGGCGTCTTCGCCGAGGTGACGACCCTGATGGGCTCGAACAACATCAACATCCTGGATCTCTACGTGAGACATTCGAACACCGAGAGGGCAGCACTGGTTCTGACCCTGGACGCCGAAGCGGCGCAACAAGCCAGAGAGCTACTGCGGATCGCAGGTTTCAACGCCGAGCTTCAGGGTTAGAGAGTTACCTACACGCTCAGCCCAGCTTCGGTGCGACCGACTCCCCGAAGTACGCCGATCCTTCGAAACGGAGCAAAAAGTCCCTCATCGGGGTGAGCTGCATGTTGGAGTCGCCGGAGGAGATCTCCGCTGCTTCTTCGAAGTAAGGCCCCGTCTCCATGCCGCATCGAAAAGCGCCGACGTAAAGCCCTCCTAGCGCCACGTAGGTGTCCCTGAAATCGGTGCCGTTGTCGTCTATTGAGACCGCGGCGAGACCGAGGCGCAGCCAGCTATCGTCGCAGGTGTCGGCGAGCTTATCGGCGAACGACCAGGCTTTGGCGAGCATGCGTCCCCGCACGGCCGTCCACTCGTCGAAAGAGCGCCGTATCTCGCGCCGCAGGACTGCGTCACCCTGCAGGTACAACTCGCACGTCAGGTCAAGGTCGAACGCGAGCTCCTTCCCTCCCGGTTGGCGAGCGGGCTCCCCGATCGGCGCCCGCAGCCAGCCTCGACGGTACGCCGCCTGACGGTCGTCCATCCGGATCCTCAACCCCTGCCAAAGATCTCCCGCGGACGCCCCTTCGCCAGTCCGGTCGGCCATTACTCCTCCAATAGATGTCGCAGTGCGCCTTCGAGCTCGGGATGGCGGTATTCGTATCCGGTCTCTTGGAGCTGAGCGGGCTCGACGCGGGCACTGGCCAGGAGCAGGTTGTCCGCCATTCCACCGAGCGCGACGCGGACCGCGGGCGCGGGCACAGCGAAGAAGGTCGGACGGCCCAGGACGCGGCCCAATACCCTGGTGTACTCCGCGTTGGTCGGCGGGTCGGGCGCCACCACGTTTACGGGACCGCTCAGAGTGTCCGTACCTATGGCATGAACGACGGCGCCGACCACATCGTCGAGCGAGACCCAGGACCAGTACTGTCTCCCCGAACCGATCCTGCCCCCTCCGCCGAGCCTGAAGATGGGCAGCGTAGTCCCTAGCGCCCCACCTTCGGTGCTGAGCACGATACCGAACCTCGGGTGTACCACCCGCACCCCGGCCTCCCTGGCCGGCCCAGCCGCAGCCTCCCACTCCTTGCACACCTCGGACAGGAACAGGGTGCCCGGCTCGCTCTCCTCGGTGAGCAACTCGTTGCCCCTATCTCCGTAGTACCCGATCGCCGAGGCCGAGACCATCACGGATGGCGGCTCCGCAAGACCCGCGATCTTCTCCGCCAGCAAGCGTGTCCCCTTCTGCCTGCTCTCCAGGATGCGCCGTTTCCTCTCCGACGTCCAGCGTCCCTCGGCGATGCTCTCTCCCGCAAGATGGACTACAGCGTCGTAACCCGCCAGATCTCCTTCGATCCTGCCGGCGTCGGGGTCCCAGCGAATGTCTTCGCCAGAACGTGGGGAGCGCGTAAGACGGTCGACCCTGTGCCCTCCCGCCTCCAGCTCAGGGATCAAAGCCGACCCGATAAGTCCCTTCGCCCCGCTCACTAGAACGTTCATGCTCCTCCTCCATAAGCCAGCGCCTCCTCTACCAACATGGTAACCACCGCACAACCTCAACACCGTGTGAACTCTTCCATACTCTCATGCCCCGCCGACCGAACCCCGGAGACGCAGACCCCGACGACCGCATCGACTTGACGTACCGACACCGGTTCTGGCACCATCCATATGGATGGTTTGCGGATGTCTGGCAGATGGGGCGCTGGCATGAGTGAGACGGAGAAGATCACGATCAACCTGGGGCTTGTGGATCTGGGGCAGATAGATTTGCTTGTACAGGAGGGCTTCTATTCCAACCGGACGGACTTCATCCGGACGGCCATCCGCAACCAGCTCACCACGCACGCCGAGGAGGTCAGGCAGACGGTGGCGCGCAAGACGCTGGTACTCGGGTTGCAGAACTACAGTCGACGCGATCTGGAGGCGGTGCGCGAGGCCGGTGAGACGTTGGAGATAAGGGTGCTCGGTTTGGCGAGCATCGACGATGACGTAGATCCTTCTTTGGCCCTCGAGACCATCGACTCTTTGATCGTGCTCGGCGCCCTCAGGGCGAGCCCGGCCGTGAAGGCGGCGCTTAGGGACAGGATCCAATCTTCCTGAAATCGAGAGGAGCACCATGATAAACGGCCATATACATCCCGGCATCGCTGAGGCCACGCGCCTAACGCAGCAGGGCCGCCTCGACGAGGCGACCGCCGCTATCCAGCGCTCCCTCGGAGGCGCGTTCGCCCCGGCGGCGCAGGAAGATACCCACGAGACGGACGAGCCGATGGAGGTGATCTCCCAGCTCGTAAGGGAGGCTCCCCGGGGCCCGGCGGGGGCCGGCGTACGGCTGCGTGGACAACACCTGGTCCGACCCTGCTCACCCGCGGCGTGCAACCTATTTCCCGTACGAAGTCTGGAAAACTCGTCAGCGTCCCCGAGGGAGGACGCTTCGTCGAGCGTTCGTACACCAACAGCGCCGGGACCCGCTCCTACAAACTCTACATCCCGAGCGGCTACACCGGGCAGGCCGTTCCTTTGATAGTCATGCTGCACGGGTGCACCCAGAACCCGGACGACTTCGCTACGGGCACCCGCATGAACGAACTCTCCGAGGAACACACCTTCCTCGTCGCTTATCCCGCTCAAGCGGGCAACGCCAACATGCAGAAGTGCTGGAACTGGTTTTTGGCCGCGGACCAGCAGCGCGGTCGGGGTGAACCGTCGCTCATTGCGGGCATCACGAGGCAGGTGATAGAGGAGTACGAGGTCGCCGAAGACAGGGTGTACGTAGCCGGGATGTCGGCGGGAGGAGCGATGGCCGCGATCATGGGCGCGACCTATCCCGACCTCTACGCCGCCATCGGCGTCCACTCCGGCCTCGCCCCTGGATCGGCCAGCGACATGTCCTCCGCGTTCACCGCCATGCGACAAGGCGGACCGGTAGTCGCACACCGGCAGGCCTCTAACGGAGAGAGCACGGAGATAGTTCCGACCATTGTGTTTCACGGGGATCGCGACACGACCGTTCATCCACGTAATGGTGAGCGGATGCTGGTCCACCTGGACATCGTTGGTGGCCAGAACGGCTCGTCGCCGCGGGTAAGGACGCGCCAGGGTCAGGTTCCCGGCGGTTATGGATACACCAGGTTCACCTACCGCGACTCGGAAGGTCGGGATCTCGTGGAGCGGTGGAGCGTGCACGGTCTAGGACACGCCTGGTCGGGGGGGAGCTATCCCGGCTCGTACACCGATCCCAGAGGTCCCGACGCCTCGGCCGAGATGGTGCGCTTCTTCGGGCAGCACCACAAACGTTAATGTAGGGGCGGGTTTGAAACCCGCCCCGAAACCCCGCCCCTACAGCTGGTTCTCGCGCCTGGCGGGGAGCTCACCGTTTGGGCCTGCGCCACGAGCCTGGATCCGGCGCTGCTCTCCTTCGTTTTGCGGGCCGTCTTCACCGGCGAGGGAGGCGCCGCCGGCAAGGGCTCCGAGGGTCCCTGCCAGGTCCTGTATCTCGGAAGGAACGACAAAGAGTTTGCTCGCTGGTCCCTTCGCCATCTCGGGGAGGGCCTTCAGGTAGAGGAAGCGGAGTGACTCGGGAGAGAGGTCGGAGCTTTCCAGTCGCTCGAAGAGCTTGCCCGTCATCTCGATCTGGGCGGCCTGTACGTTGCGGTACGCCTCCGCTTCGCCCTCGGCGCGCAGTACGGCCGCCCTCTGGTCGCCTTCGGCGCGAAGAATCGAGGACTCTTTTTCGCCTTCGGACTTCAAGATGGAGGCCCGCTTGTCGCCTTCGGCGGTCAGGATGGCGGCGCGGCGGGTCCGCTCGGCCTGCATCTGCTTCTCCATAGCCTGCTGGATGTCCCTGGGAGGGATGATCTCTTTCAGTTCCACCCTCGTCACCCTGATGCCCCATTTCTCCGTCACCTCGTCGAGGACCGTGCGGAGCTTCGCGTTGATCTCGTCGCGGGAGGTCAAGGTCTTGTCGAGGATGAGGTTACCGATGACGTTCCGTAGGGTTGTCTGGGTGATCTGCTCCAGCGCCAGGTTGAAATTTGCGACCTCGTACTCTGCGGCCCGTGCGTCGACGACCTGGTAGTAGACCACGGTCGAGATCTGCATCCCGACGTTGTCGCTCGTTATAACTGCCTGAGGCTGGAAAGCGACTACCTGTTCCCTGAGGTCCGTCTTGGGCAGCATACGATCCATTATCGGGACGACGAGGGTCAGCCCGCTCTCGGCGGTGCGGTGGTAACGGCCGAAGCGCTGCACTATGGCAACCCTGCTCTGGGGGATGATCCTGACGGCCCTCGCCGCCACCAGAAAGACGACTAGCGCCAGCACTGCCAACCCTATGAGGCCGGTCATAGTTATTCCTCCTTCTCTACGGTGTCGACCAGGGCGGTAAGCCCGTCTGTGTCCAGCACCCTCACTTTGGCGCCTCGTTCTATCTTCTCGTCGGGATGCAACGCGCGGGCTGTCCAGAACTCCCCGCTGCCTATCCGCACCATACCCTTGCCTCCAGCCTCTATCTCCTCCGTTACGACCGCGCGCTTGCCCGTGATCCCCCGGTGTCCGAGGTACCCCTCCCCATCCCCAAGCGCGAGACGATTCAAGAAGGCGGGACGCAAGATGACCATGCTGAGAACCGAGGCCGCGAGGAACCCTACGGCCTGGACCGTAATGCCGAATCCAAGCAGGGCTGCTGCGAGACCCACGACGGCGCCGAGCGAGAAGAAGAGCAGGAAGAAAGAGACGGTCAGAAGCTCACCGACGAAGGCAAGGGCCGCCAGCGCAACCCAGAAAATGATCTCCCAATCCAAGTCTCGTGCCTCCTGGCGTAAGTTTACACTACCGCCGCTAACGCGGAACCGACCTGTCCCCACCGGCCTACAATACGGCCGTAACATCTGATCTGACGTGAGAGGAGATCATGGACCAAGTGCGCGTAGTCCTCGACTGCGACACCGCCAACGAGGTAGACGACCAGTTCGCCATAGCCCACACGCTCGGTCTGCCGGAGGGGACGCTGGATGTGCGGGGTGTGATCTCCGTGCACAACACCACGGCTCACGGTCCTGGCTCGCGCGACATGTACCAGGAGGAGGCCGAGAGGGTGGTCGCCCTGTGCGCGGGCGACGTACCCTGTATTCCCGGCGCACAGCATCCGATGGAGAGCAGGGAGGAGCCGGTGCCGAGCGCCGGCCTCGAGTTCCTGGTGGAAGAAGCGCGCCTGAGCCCGCTGACCATCGTTGCCACCGGACCTGCGACGGACGTCGCATCGTTGTTTCTGGCGGCGCCGGAGTCGCGGGAGAACGTGCGCGTCGTCTGGCTCGGAGGGTTCGGGGACGAGGCCAGCTACAAGGTCTGGCACAACAGGATGGGAGAGCTAAACGGCAGGGCCGACGTCTCGGCCTGGCGTATGTTGCTGGAAGAACCCGTGGACCTCTTGCACGTTCCCACGTGGCCCGCACCGGCGAAGATACTGGTGGATCCAACTTCGTTCGGAGAGGAGTTGCGCGCGCTCGGACGGCCCATCGCATCGTATTTGGCCGGGATCCTGCAGCTCTTTGCCGCCGAGTACGAGGACCGGCCCGGAAAGGAACTGTGGGACCTGGCCTGCGTCGCCGCCGTCGCCGATCCAGGAGCCGTAACCTCGGGACTTCGGGCCGTCCCGAAGCTCGACGCGGCGGGCGCGCACGATTTCACACAGCCAGGACGAAACGTAGAAGTCGTCTCGGACCTCGACGAACGACGAATACTCGCCGGCCTCATGGAAGCTCTAGCACGCCACCCTGATAGCTGATCAGTACGCTCAGGCTCCTAGCCTTCGCTTGTCAGCATTTCAGCACTTCAGCAAGTTGTCCCGTATATCCTCGCCGCGAGCGTAGGACCTGACCGCCGCTGGTAGCGGTTCGTCGTGCGCGCCAGGGCCAGGGTCTGGTTGAAAGGCTGACAAGCTGAGGCGAAGCCGAAGCGTGCTGAATTGCTACCCCATCGCGTCGGCGATGATGCGGCTGTGGTCGAAGGCCAGTTCGACGGTGTCGGGGTCGAGGACTTCGACCTCGGCGGCGTCGGAGGCGGCCTGCATCTGGCCCCCCAGGACGTGGGCCAGGAAGGCGACGCTGATGTTGTGGCCGCGCGGGTCGCGGTCCGGCTCGGAGTAGACGCCGACGAGGCGCGAGACCTCCACGGCGAGTCCCGTCTCCTCGGCGGCTTCGCGCACGGCGGCCTCGTGCACCGTCTCCCCCACGTCCACAAAACCTCCTGGCAGCGCCCACTGCCCCTCGAAGGGGTCGCTACCACGACGGATCAAGACCACCCCCGCCTCAGAGGGGATCACCACGTCGACCATCAGCTTCGGGGTCTCCGGTCCTGCCAAGGTTCGTACCTCCTGCATATCCGCCGCGACGAAAGGTTAGGCCGCATCATGGTGGGGTGCATTATGTTGGTTCGTGCCGCCAGGGGCAACGGAACGGCTCGCGGCCCTACCCGGCACAGTTCGCATCGAAGACCGGGGATTCCCTGCGAAAAAGGGTATGCTCTGCAGGATGACAGGAAGATACACATGAAGATACTCTGCATCAGCGACCGGGTGGAGAGGATGCTGTGCGGCCCGAACCTGACGTCCTATGCCAGGGGCGTCGAGGCGGTGGTCTCCTGCGGGGACCTGCCTTTCGATTACCTCGAGTATATCGTCACCTTTCTCGGCGTCCCCGTCTACTACGTGCTCGGGAACCACGATCCAGACCCCGAAGGCCCGGAATACCCCGGTGGATGCACGCCGCTCGACGGTCGGGTTGTTGAGGTAGAAGGCAGCGGGGTCGTGCTCGCCGGGCTCTCCGGGTCTGCGCTTTACTCGGGCGGTCCCAACCAGTACACAGAGCGCCAGATGCGCAGCAGGGCGCTGGCGCTCTCGGTCAGGATCCGTTGCCGGGGCCTCGTCGGCCGTCCGAAGCCCGGGATCTTCGCTACCCACTCCCCGCCTTTCGGTCTCGGGGACCAGGAAGATGTGGCCCACGTGGGCTTCGAGTCCTTTGTACACCTCATCGACAGGCATCAACCACCCTTGTGGCTGCATGGGCACGTACACCTATATGGGCCGGATCAGGAAAGGGTCAGGCAGAAGGGAGGGACCAAGATCGTCAACGTCTACGGCCACCGAATCCTCGACGTGTAACATTTCCCGCTCCGCGCCCTTGTTGGCGGGACCGGGGGGCTGTAGATTGGTCCATTATGGATCCCCACGAGCAGTCAGACAGAGACTTTTCACGCGCCCGCAGAAGGGCCTTTTTGCGGCGGATCGGCGCGTACCTGCGCAGAGACCCGGGCTCCAACCAGTTGCTCTCCTTCGACGAAGTCAAGGGGGCTCTCGGGGTCGTCTCGCAGGTCTACCTGGGGCTGCGCGAGGTGCCGGTCTCCAAGATCGTCGGTAGCGTCGGACGCCACAGGGATTTCGACCGGGCCTTCCTGCCATCCAAACCCGACCTCGGCACCCGCTGGAGGCGGATCGACGAGATCATGAACAGGGCCGAAGAGTTGCCCCCGGTCAGCCTGTACAAGATCGGGGACGCCTATTTCGTCCAGGACGGTAACCACAGGGTCTCGGTAGCCCGCCAGCGGGGTGTCGAGATGATCGACGCCGAGGTCGTAGAGCTCCGCAGCAGGGTGCCCGTGGACTCGGCGCTAACGGCCCGCGACCTGCTCCACAAGCTCGAGCACCGCCGCCTTCTGGAGCGGCTGCCCATCGACCGCGTGCTACCCGAGATCAAGGTCGAGTTCTCCGATGTCGCCGACTACAGGAGGCTCGCAACCTACATCGAGGCACACGGCTTCAGGGTCTCCCAACACTGGAAGCGCTACGTCTCACCGGAAGAGACCCTGAGAGACTGGTACGAATACGGTTACTGCCCGATCTCGGAGATGATCCGGGAGGAACAAATCCTCGGCGCCTTCCCGGATCGCACCGAGCTCGACCTATACCTCTGGATCGTCTACCACCGCGAGCGTCTGGCGCTGGAGGCGCGCGACGAGAAGATCTCACCCCGGGCCGCCAAGGACGACATCTTGAAGAACGTCACCCGCAGACGACGCCGACCCTGAACCTAGAGCATCGGGGACGATCGAGCCAGGCCGGGCAAACCGGCTCGTGCGCCGCCCTGCATCGGTCTTATAATCTGCTCTATCGGGTTGGGGGCAGCTTCGCTGATCGGGGCCCGCGACCTCAACATAGAGATAGAGGGCACACAGCAGTGAAGGGAGCACTATGGACACTTTTGCCGACGGGCCTTCCCAGCAACCCGGGAGGCCTGCAGGGGAGCCAGGAAGAAGGCGCAGGTGGCCCTTCGTGGTCGGGGGTCTCATGGCACTCGGTCTGATCGGCCTGGCCATCGTGGCTGTAGTCGTGATCCTGGCGGCGGGCGGCCCGAGGGTTCCCCCCGTCTACGCCGAGGAGTACGTGGCCGGCGACGGAGCGTCCAGGATAGCCGTCGTGTCCGTCGAGGGTACGATCGCCCCGGCAGATAACACCCTGGGCGGGGTACAGCCGACGACCACGCCGGACGGACTCGCAGACGCCCTGCGCCAGGCCGGGCAAGACACTAGCGTCGTCGCGGTAGTGCTCGAGGTCAACTCTCCTGGTGGCGGGGTGACAGCGAGCGACGAGATGCACCAGAGCATCCTGGATTTCAGGGAGAATACGGGTAAGCCGGTCGTCGTCTCTATGGGGGATACGGCCGCCTCGGGCGGCTACTACATCTCGACGGCGGCGGACCGCATCGTCGCCAACGAAACGACCCTGACAGGCTCACTCGGCGTCATATTCCAGCTCAACAACTTCGCAGAGGCCGCCGACAGGTACGGCATAGGGCAGGTCGTCATAAAGAGCGGCAAGTACAAGGACATGGGAAACTCCTTTCGCGAGATGAGACCGGACGAGCGTGAGATCTTCCAGTCGATCGTGAACGAGTCGTATTCCGAGTTCGTGGATGTGATCTCCGAAGGCCGCGAGATTCCGGAGGACAGGGTGCGCGAGATCGCGGACGGCCGCGTGTACTCAGGCACCCAGGCTAGAGATCTCGGGCTCGTCGACTCCTTCGGAGACCTCGACGAAGCGACCGCCACCGCGGGCAGGCTCGCCGGCGCAAGAGATACGACCGTGGTCCGTTACGTGCAGGAGCCGACCCTCACCGAGTCCCTGCTGGCGCGCCTGGCCCCGCAGGAGCCGCAGGCCCAACAAATCATGGATGCCGCAGGGCTGGATCTGGAACCGAAGCCTTACTACCTCTACCTGCCAGGCGCCTGATTCCGTCGTCTAGCATAAGACTTGAGAGCCTTATGCTAGACGAGCATTTCAGCTCGCTCCGGCTCTTAGCCTCCGCTTGTCAGCATGTCAGCCAGGTCTTGGACAGATTCAAGCTGACTAGCTGAAATGCTGATGAGTCGCCTGGCGACGTGCTGACACGCGCCCGGTAGGGCGCGTGCTGACTTGCTGACCAGCGCGGGATAGAAAGGGGCAACACTTCCTATCCCGCTGTAACCTACGGCTGATCTATTTGGGGCTGCTCTACTTGGGGCTGCTCTTCTATCTGACGGATGCGCCTGCCGCCGGCGAATCCCTCGATGTTCTCCATCTTGCTCTCGACCACTTGCTGGTAGGCGTAGTAAGCCGAAGCATGCAGCACGTACCCGTTGCCGCTGTACATCGCCACGTGGGTGATCTCGTTGTACGGACCGTTCTCCCTGAAGAAGACCAGGTCACCACGCTGGAGCTCGGCCCTGGACACCCACTTGCGGTTCTTGTGCCAATACTGTTCGGTCGGATCGTCAGGCAGCTCTTTGCCGAAGTGCTCGTAGACAAGCCTTGTAAAGCAAGAGCAGTCTTCCTTCTCGTAAGCCCAACATGCATCGGGTGGAGAATGATAGTAAGGGGTGCCGATGTGCGTCCTACCGTACCGTACTATGTCCCTGCGCTCGACGTTGGTGTTCGAGGCGCCGTAAACGTTCTTGCCGGCACCAGCGCTGCCGCCTTCGGCCGGAGCCAGGTCTTTGGGCGGAGGTGAGGCAGCGCCCCTGACGAGCGCGACAGCGTCGGCGATGACCTCGCCCGCGCCGCCCCCCGGAGAGACGCGCACGACGTAGCGGTCGCCGGCCTTCATCTCGTAGGTGCCGAGCTTTACCCACGTGCCCCCATCTTGGGCCTGGTTCACCTCTACCCACTGCGTACCCCTGGCAGTCTCCACGCCGAATCTCGCAGCCCTGCTGTTGTCCTTCCCGACCGGCCACCAGGCGTAGAGGGCGTAGTCTCCGCTCGTGGGGGTCTTGAGCTTGAAGCGCGCATCGCTTTCGGAGGCTCCCGCCGAGACGTAATTACCTCCATGGGCCCAAACGTCACTCCCACCCCGCTTCCATCCCGGCGCCTCGAAGCGGCGGGCGTGCGTGCTGTCCACGACCTGCGAGTAGTCGGGCAGGGTCTCCTCCTCCGCCATGTCGCTCCTGGCCGCGCGCCGCTCGGCCTTGGAGGGGTCAGCCCCCGTGGCCGTGCCTTGGGAGACGGAAGACTGAGAAGTGCTATCCACAGTCTGTGCACCAGCCGTGAGCGCCGCGATGGAAACAAACAGTGCAGCCAGAACAACGAGCGCTGAGATCAAACCGAGCCGATGCATGAGGCCCCCCTCTAATATTCATGCTTGCGTTCGCGCCATTGTACCGACGTCGTGATGGAAAAGCACTAGTTTGGCAAAGATTTTTTCAGAATCTTTAAACAAACGTTACATAAGGGTAAGATCCGCATACGCGGGCGGTATAGGGTGGGGCGTGGCGCCCCACCCTAGCTCGGGTCAGCCGCCGGACTCTATGGGGTGCTTGACGGCCTTGGGCCCTTCCGCCGGGTCGGAGAGCCAGCGCGTTATCTCCACTTTGTTCTCGGTAAAGAAGCGCACCCCGTCCTTGCCTGTGGCGTGCAGGTCCCCGTAGAAGGAGTTCTTCACCCCGTTGAAAGGGAAGAAAGCCATCGGGGCGGCGACCCCGACGTTGACCCCGAGCATCCCTGCTTCTACCCGCTCTCTCCAGTGCCTTACGGCCGCCCCGTCTTCGGTATAGATGGAGCAGGCGTTGCCGAAGGGCGAGCCGTTCGTGAACTCGATAGCCTCATCTAGCGTGTCCACCCGAACCACCGAGAGCACGGGACCGAAGATCTCCTCGCGCCCGACCCGCATCTCTCCCGTCACGCCGTCGAGGAGCGTCGGACCCATAAAGAAGCCTTCCTTTAGGGGCGCCGCCCTGCCGTCGAGTACGACCTCGGCCCCCTCCTCCTCACCGAGGTCGATATAGGAGCGGACCTTATCGCGGTGGGAGTCGCGGATGACGGGGGTGAGTTCCGAGCTTTCTTCCTTTCCGGGACCGACCTTCATCGAGGCTGCGGCCTCCTTGAGCCTTTCGACGAGATCGTCCGCGACCCCGCCTACGGCCACCAGCACGCTGCCGGCCAGGCACCGCTCGCCGGCGTTGCCGTAGGCCGAGGATATTATGTTCGGGACGGCCTTCTCTAACACGGCATCCGGCATGACGACCATCGAGTTCTTGGCCCCCGCGAGCGCCTGCACCCGCTTGCCGTGGGCACAGCCGTGCGTGTAGACGTGCTCGGCCACGGGCTGGGACCCGACGAAGGAGACGGCCTTTATGCCGGGATGCTCCAGGATTCCATCCACGGCCTCCCTCGCCCCGTTTACGATGGAGAAGACACCATCGGGCAGCCCCGCCTCCGAGAGGAGCTCGCCCAGCCTCACCGCGCACAGAGGCGTCCTCTCCGAGGGTTTGAGTATGTAGGCGTTGCCGGTCCCTATGGCCACCGGCAGGGTCCAAAGGGGCACCATACATGGGAAGTTGAACGGGGTTATGGCTGCGACCACCCCGAGAGGGTAGCGCCAGGAGGAGTTGTCTATGCCTCTGGCGACATCCCTGACCGTCTCGCCCATCATAAGGGTCGGCATCCCACACGCGAACTCGACGACCTCTATGCCGCGCCTGACTTCTCCCGCTGCATCAGCGGCGTCCTTGCCGTTCTCGAGGGTGACCAGATCCCTGAGCTCCTCGAAATGCTCCTCGAGGAGCGCCTTGAAGGAGAAGAGGATCCTGGCCCGCTCGACGACCGGGGTGGCGGCCCAGGAGGAGAACGCCTCCCCCGCCTCCCTTACGGCGCGGTCGACGTCGTCCTTTGTCGAGAGGGGCGTCTGTGCGACGACCTCTCCCGTGGCCGGATCGTAGACCGGTTCCGTGTCACGTCCGTCTCTCTCCTCCCACCTTCCCCCTATAAGGTTCCTGACCTCCAGGCTTCTCTCGCCGGCCTGCATCTCGTCCTCCTTACTGGTCCTGCTTGCCGAATGCTTCGAGGTTCTTGCGGTAGAGATCGAAGGGCGCATTCATCAGGTCGGCGTAGGAGCTCATCGTCTCGCCGAGCATCGCCTGGAATGCTTCCATCTGCTTCTCCGAGCCCTCCATCAGGCTGCGGGCCACCTCCTGGCTACCCTGCATCCCCTCCCTGAGCTCCGAGGTGACGTCACCGAAGAAGCCCTGGACGAGGTTCGTGCTCCTCTCCTGGAGCACGGTGTTGCGCTCGATAACATCCCTGTATGCCTCCAGGCTCTCGGCGAGGGCGCGGCTGGTGCGCTCCTGGCTCTTGATCGCCTCCTCCACAGCGTTCGTGTGGCTCTCCATGGCCCTGGTCAGCGCCCGGTTGGCCTCGGCCTGGCTCTCCAGCACGCCGGTCACGCTCTCCACCCAGCCCTGGGCGAGCTGGACGTTCCTCTGTTGCGCTTCGACGGCGCCCCGAACCACCTCCCTGTAGGGTTCGCCGAACGCCTCCGTCAACCTCCGCGCCGCCTCGGATCCACTCTCCGACACTCGTCCCTCCTTCGACAGCTCTCCCCGCACATTCTACCCGTTCGGCGGAGCCGGATACGTCCGGCCTCTCTCATCTCCTCCGGCGGTGGATCGTAACATCATCCGCCGTCGTCTCCCTGTCCCAGCGGTCCTCGGGGATGCGCCCACCGGCCACCGGGTCTCCCGCCAACCCGCCCTGCCGGCGCTCGGCCTCCATCCTCTCGCCCGGTTCGGTATCCACCCTGTCGTCCGGACCGAAGCGGCCTACGTCGTCGGGAGGGTGAGGATCGCCGGGTGACAGAAGAGGTTCGAGCCCGAAGTAAGCCCTTACCCTCTCCTCGAGTTCGGCCGACACGGTCTCTTCGTTGCCGAAGTGTGGAGCGTGTTTGATCGTCTCCGCTTCGGCGGCGACCTCGATCAGACGGCGCCTGTCGTTGACCCTGACGATCTCGGCCGGCACGAGGGTGGAGTTCGTCCCGAAGAAACCCATCTCTACACCGATGTAAGTCACCGCGTCCCGCTCGTCGAGGAAGACATCGTCCACCCTGCCGATCTTTTCGTAGTGCGCGTCGTAGACGCTGTATTCTTCGCTGCCGCTCTTTAGCCCGGCGAAGGGATCCTGATCGATTTCTCTGTCCACAGCTCATCCTTTCGAGATACAGTAGCTTTCACCTCGCGAGAGACAAGGCACGGCGTCTTTCAGACCAGATGAGGCCTCCTCTTCGTAGCATACGTCCATCCTTTGTCCTTACCCCGCCTTCAGGCGCAGCTAACAACCGGTGCGCTGATTTCGGCGAGAGCATACGGAAGCTACCGAGAGCCGGCGCACATCCGCGGCAACCACTCAGAAGAGGGCCGTTCGCGAGGGACCCAAACTACCCCTCCGGCGACGCGCCGGACGTGTCAGGAAGATAACGTCTTTGTCCCATCATCGGGGCTATGCTTCAATGGAAGAGGGTGCCCAAGCGGGAGTTCGGCTCCTACATCCTCGGTTACAGAGTGGATTTGGTCGGACGATCTCGAAGAGAGCCCGTCTGATCCATAGGAGGAGTGGTGCATTACAGCGATTTGACCGCCCAGAACCTCGAAGAGTTGAGGGAACAGATAACCGAGTACTACGAAACCTACTACGCGGAACTGCGGAGCCAGCTAACCGGCCATAATCCGGCGACCTTGCAGTCCGTTCCCGATGTTTTCAAGGGGTACAGAAGGATCGTCACCGAGCTCGGCCAGGACGGAGTAGTCGTGACCCATTTGCCCAGCAGCCAGGATTCCTTCGATTTCCACATCTCTCCCGACCGGATGGCAAAGGACCTGGCAGCCGAACACTGCGGCGGTGAGCAGATCATAGACTACCCGCCGGGGAGCGATTTCGGGACTTACGAGATCGCGGAACCCCTCCAGCTCGTGGTCGACGATGGGGTCGTCTGGGTAGCTCAGTGGACGCGGCTAGAGATCTCCAGTAGGCTCGACGCCTGGCTTGACATCGATCAAGCCCGCACAGCCGCCAGAAACGATCTTCTACCCTACAGAGAAGCTCGAACCAGCTAACGTCATACAACGTCTGATAGCGGGTAGCAGGAGGTCAATCCTCCTGCTACCCGCGCGGTCAGCTCTCAGCTTTCAGCCTTCAGCTCTTTGTTCTTGGCTGAAAGCTGAGAGCTTATCGCTGATAGCTCGTCGTGCATAAGGGTTCTCAACCCTTATGCACGACGCTGTGAGGCTTCAGGCACGTCCGGACTGACCCTCACGGTCTCGTCGGCACAGGTCGGGCAGACTATCACAGGACAGTTCGCGCACGCTATGACTTTGTGGGCCGTAGAAGTCCAGCGTAAACGGTGCACGAATCCACCGCCCCGCCGGCCGAGAACTACGAAGTCGAAACCCGTCTCCTCGATGTGGCGCAATATCGCAGTCGCCGGAATTCCTTTGGTCACCTTGGTAGACATCAGCCTGACTCCGGCTTCCTCCGCCGCACACCGGATACGATACTTGCAATCGTCGAAGAATTCGTCGTGCAGCGTTTGCGGTATCTCTACCTCCATCCCTATGACCTCGAGAGGTCTGGGCCACTCTTGAACCGAGATGGTGTAGAGATCGGCGTCCAGCTCCCGAGCAAGCCTTACCGCCTGCTCCAGTGTGTCGGCGGATGCCGGTGACCCGTCAATGGCCGCCAGTATTCTTCTGTACATGCCTATCACCCTTCGATACTCGCCGCGCATGCACCTCGAAGTGCAGGCATTATAGCACCAGGGCAAAACGTGGCGAGGCGGCACACTGTTCGGAAGGGCAGCGATCTAATCTAAGGTTTGTGCGGTTCAGTGAGGAAGTTCGAGCTGCAAAGCCAATCGACTAAACGTCGCGAGCTATCTCTTGGATATGCTGCTCCATAGCCTTTTGTGCGGCTGCTTGATCGCGACGCCGGACGGCCTCCAGGATACGGCGGTTGCCCTCGAGTGAATTGATCGACCGCTCGACGGACCGGAACCACCGCGCGTGCTCGTCCTTGAGCAGGTTCTCGATCACCTCCATCACCCTTACCACAACCGTATTGTGGGTCGAGCGCGCCAGAAGTCTATGAAACTCCGCGTCCTCCTCCGCAGTCGCTTGACCATCACTCGTGCGGACTTCCTGCCGGCGTATGACGTCCTCCAGCTGCCGCAGATCCTCCGGCGTGGCTCTCTTGGCGACCTCCCGCGCGATCTGCGGCTCGAAGAACAGCCTCGCGTCCATGAGCTCCTCGCGTAGGTGCCCCATATCGTTCAACACGGTGGCGATGGGAGCTACCAGATGCTCGACGGTGATCTCCCGGACATAGTTACCACCACCGTGACGGCTCTCCACGAGACCGGACATCTCGAGCCGGCGGATCGCCTCCCGAATCACCGCACGACCTACCTTGAATTGCTCCGCAAGCTTCCTCTCCGAGGGCAACGCCTGCCCAGGCCGGAGCTCGCCGCTGATTATGAGGTCGCGGGTCCGGGATGCCACCTCCTCGTAGAGTTTGACGCGGCGGATCGGCTCGATTACAGGCTCGGTCGTGTCAGTTTCCTTCGGTTCCATCTGCTTCAGTTTAGCATCTCAGCACTCGAGCCAGTCTCAAGCGTAAGGCCCCCTACCGCGGTAGGGGGCCGAAATCGTCAGGGCTGTGCCAGCCTACTTGTAGTGCTTGCGGTCGGTGAGTCTCGGCCCGTTGCCCCTGCCAGGCGAGCCCTTGCCCGAGGCACGAAAGCTCTGCATACTCGGTGCCAAAGCGCTTGTCAACTTCTTGATCTTATGCATCATGGTCCAGTCCTCTCTTCGAATCTGCTCGTTCCTTGTATTCAACGTGTGCCCTATGTGCACAACGTTACTAGTCTCTGTCATTTCCGTCTTTCAAACTGGTGTGCCCGGTTCTTGATCTTGATTGTAACTACCATGTATCAATATTCAAGCAAACGGTGCCAATGGATGAGAAAGCTATCACAAGAAAGCTATCACAAGATCAGGTTCGGGACCCTACGCTGCAATCGGCGAGGGGACGACCGATCCCAGTAACGGTTTTACGAAGGCGTGGGGCGTTTCGCGCGGGACAATGGTCTCTGCTTGACACAAATCTGGCCCCTGTGTATGCTGGTATGACCTGTCGCAAGGGGAAGGCAGGTAGGTCGGCTAACAATATCGGGTCAGGATGCTCTGCATTGGCGCTCGTTTTCCACGGCTCTGGGTAAGGTATTGGACGGTCGCGGAAGCTTGCTGTTCGGGATCACAGGTGGGGCGGGGTACGGCTGACCATTCGATCGATATCTGTAGCGGTCGATCGCGGGCGCGTTGGGCACTAACCGATCGCGGTATGAAAGGAGATTGTGGTGGACACGTCTAGGGGTGGTGTGCCCAGGGGAACTACCGAGGAAGTAAAGGAAGAGAGGGTGTGGCACGCGGGCAGGGAAGACCCGATGCCGATAAGGGAGCTACCGGAGGCTCCTGCTTCATTGCATATTCTCGGTCCCGGCATGCTCCTGGCGGCGCTAGGGGTAGGCTTGGGCGAGACGTATCTGTGGCCGCGGCTCGTCATCCTCTTCGGGCCGGACATTCGCTGGCTCTTCTTCATCGGCGTTACCCTACAGGCGGTCGTCATGCTGGAGATGGCCCGCTGGGCTACGGCCACCGGCGAGAGCATCTTCTTCGGGGCGTCCCGTCTGTGGCGACCGATAATGTGGCTGTTCTTCGCCATAGCCATATTGGTCTACATCTGGCCTGGCCACGTGGCGCTCGGGGCCCAAGCGTTCGAGAGCCTGACGGGGATCACCTGGTATATTCCGGCCATAATCGGACTTATCCTCATCGGCGTTATAATCTCCATGGCGAAGATCGTCTACAACGTTGTCGAGATGATCCTATCGACTCTCATCGGCATCCTCGTGATCGGCTCGGCGATCGTCGCGGCGCTGGTGGGTAATTTGGCGTTCGTGTGGACTACTATCACGGGTCTGTTCGCCTTCGGGTACGTGCCGGAGGGCGTGCTGACCGGTCCCCAGGCCGCCACGCTCTTCCCGCTTATCGTGGGGGCCCTCGCCTTCGCCGGTCCTTCGGGGATGCAGCAGATGTGGTACACGCTCTGGCTGCGCGACAAAGGCGCCGGCATGGGGACCTACATCCCCAGGATCAGGGGCCTGACCCACCTCGAGGAAGAGGAGTCTATACCCAGCCGAGGCTTCATGTTCGACACGGAAGATCCGGAGAACATTCGGCGCTGGAAGGGGTGGCGGCGCTGGGTGCACTTCGACGCGTGGGTGTTGTTCTGGGGCATAACGATGCTGACCACGATCATCTACACGGTGCTCGCGCAGAGCGCGGTGCAGATCGACCCCGGCGTGAAGGACGCCATCCTGGCCGACGATGAGGGGGCCACGCTCAACGGCATGTCCGGCGCCTTCGCCTCAGCAGGCGGGGCGTTCATGGGCGGCGTGTTCTTTGTCTTCATAGCCGTCATCGGCTGGAAGATGACCTTCGGTATCTTCGACGCTTTCTCCCGCGGCCAGGCGGACATGACGTACTTCTTCATCCGTCCCACACAGCGCTTCGGGTTCAGCAAGCTCTACTTCGCGTTCCTGTGGTTCGTGATCCTGTTCGGGATCGCGATGCTGTTCGTCACCGGCGAAGAGGACGGTCCCGCTGCCATCCTCGACATCCTCTCGGTGCTCTCGACCTTCGCGATGGGCGCGTACTGCCTGCTGCTGCTGGGGACCAACAACCTGCTCCTGCCCAAGAAGATACGCCCGAACATAGTCACCAACATACTCCTGCTCTTCGCGGCGTTCTTCTACCTCGGGGCGTTGGCCTACAGTTACTTCGCCTTCGGGGTCATCATCTAGAGCCGGGGAAGGCGTAGCCGGTGCGCAACGTGAGGTGGCTGAAGATACCGGGGATGGTGATAGGCTTCACCGCCGGACTGATGGTGGGGGCGCTGGCCGCGCTGGCCAACGCCTCCACCGGCTATATCATCGTCGCGGCCCTCGGACTCGGCATCCCCCTGGCGATCTTCGGCATGATCTACGACGCGCTACTGGACGCCGGCAAGCTCAACTTCGGCTACGCAGCCCCGACCGCACTCTACGGTACCCTGATCTTCCCGATAGCGCGCCTGGCGCAAGAGATTTTGCTCACCCAGATCTACGGGCAGGGGATCACTTTGCAACAGGAATCAGGGGTGCTGTCTTTCCTCGCGTACCAGGCGATTATGGGTTTCGGCTACGGCATCGGCTTCTTGATGGTCCACAACCAGATAATCGAGTTGAGCGCCTGGCGCGCCTACAGAAAGCAAGTTAAAGAAGAGGGCAATCAACCCAGTACCGCCGAAAAGCGCGCATGAGCGCTCCCTCATCGCTTGGAGTGTTGGTCGGTGAGTAGGACAGGCGCCACGGGTTTGTTGCCGAAAGCACCGGTTGATATGATGTATCTGAAGTTGCAGATTCGGTGAAGGGCGAATAGGGGTCGAATGGAGCTTACGGTAACCGGCGAGACCGTGGACGTCACGGAGGATCATGTCGCCGAGCGGGTGGAGCGCCTCAAGCGGATGTTCGCTTCCGAACCCGATATCAGGGTGCGCCTCGACACCGACGGCGGGAAAGTCGTCGCCGAGGTGGTGGTTCCGATCCGCGGCTACCGGACGCTAAAGGCGTGCAGCAAAGCGGATGACGCTAGCGGTGCCGTGGACAAAGCCGTCAAGAAGCTAGAGTGGAAGTACAAGCTGTTCTGGACGAGGGGTAGCTTCCGTTTCGGCGACTGCTGCTAATAGATCACGCTGGCCAGGACTAAGAGACCGGGGGAAACGAAATCGTTTCCCCCGGTCTCTTAGTCTGAGGTCCCCGCGCGCTTACTGGCCCGTAGAAGGCAGGGCGTTCGGGTACTCGTCCATCTCGTTGTCGTCGCGCCAGGGCTCGTAGGGCTCGTCGGAGACGCCCTCGAACTCCTCATGGGAGTGGCCCGCCATGCCGACCCAGGAGGCGTTCTCCCGCACTACGTTGCGGTTGCGGATCTTCGCCTCCTCGCCGGCGATGTTGATCGGGCCGCCGTAGGTGAAGGCTACGACGCCGGGGATTAGCCACTGCTCCCACATCTCGTCGATCTTCTTCTGGAAGTAGGCGTAGTCCTGGTTCTTGAAGTGGGCGAAGCGGCCCTGCTTCTCCAGATACTCCCTAACGGGCTTGCGCTGGCGCTTGCCTTCGGCGATCTGCTTGGTTACGCCGGTAAGCTTGCAGAGGCCATCCTTTATCTCGTAGAGCGGGTAGATGCCGGTCTCGATGGCCAGCTTGCCCAGCTCGTTGGAGTGCTCGGGGTCGTAGTGCCAGCCCTTCGGGCACGGGTCGAGCACGTGCATGTAGGTCGGCCCGCCCGCGCTCAGGGCCGCCCGCACCTTGTCCATCATGTCCACAGGGATAGCCGGAGTGCCCGAGGCTATGTACTTGGTGTCGGGGTGGCCCGCGGCGAGCATACCGGGAACGTTCTTCTTCCACCGGCGCTGCATGATGCGGTGCTTCTTGCCGGGTGGGCTGAAGGTCGTCACCGCCCCCCACGGCGTCTGGCCCGAGGTCTGGATATCGGTGTTGGCGTAGCTCTCGTTGTCGTAGAGGAAGATCAGCAGGTTGTACTCGATGTCGGTGAGCGCCGCGCTGATGGCCGCCAGGCCCATGTCGGCGCCGCCGCCGTCGCCGCAGAAGGCGATGACGTTGATCGGCTCGTCCTTCATCTTGCCCTTACGCATTAGGGCTTTGAGCCCGGCGGAGGTACCGACCGCGGCCGAACCCGCAGCGCCGAGCTGGGTGTGCATCCAGGGGACGACCCAGGGCGTCGACATGTAGGTCGTATTCGCCACGTACATGCATCCCGTGGTGCCGAGCACGATGGTACGCGGGCCGGCCGCCTTCGCCATCAGCCTCATGGGCAGGGCGGACAGACAACCCTGGCAGGTGCGATGGCCGGACTGGTAGAACTCCTCCGCCGGCGCCTTCTTTATCGATTTGATCGGATCGAGCTTGAGCGCCCGTCCTGGAGCCTCCATAACCATCTCTGTCTCTGATCTCCTTCCTGCGCCCATCCTGGCGCGTACTTGCCTTGCTCTTACCCTATTCGCGCACCCCGATCCAACTTACGTCGGGCACCTCCTCGCCGTCGTAAGCCTTCTTGGTGATGAACGCCATCTCGTCCATCATCTCGGGGGTAAGCTCGCGACCGCCAAGGCCCCCGATGAAGTTGACCATGCGGGGCCGCTGCTCGGAGTTGTAGAGGGCCGCGCGCAGGTCGGTGTAGAGGACCCCACCTTGGGACGGCGAACCGTAGGAGTAGTCGCGGTCGACTACTCCTACGGCCCGGAAGCGTCCCAGCGTCTCCGCCAGCTCCACGTCGGGGAAGGGCCTGAACCACTTCAGCCGGATGAACCCGACCTTCTCGCCCTTATCCCGCAGCCTGCGAACCATGACTTTGGCCGGAAGCCCGAGCGAACCCATGCCGAGGAGCACGTAGTCGGCGTCTTCGGTCCTGTACTCCTCGAAGAATGGATTGTCGCCACCGCGGCCAAACAGCTCCCTGAAGTCGGCGTGGGCCTCGCGGATCACATCCTTGACCCTCCGCGCGGCCTCGTCGGTCTGCTTTCGGATCTCCATCACCCAGTCCTCGTTCGCCTGGGGAGCGATCGAGATGGGGTTGTCGGGATGGAGCAGCCGGTCTCCCAGGTCGTACGGCGGCAAGTAGGCGTCGACGCTCTTCTGATCCGGGATCTTGACGAGCGCCTGCGAGTGTGTGATGAACGCCCCGTCCACGCCCAAGCCCACAGGGAACGAGACCCTCTTGTCCTCGCCGACGCGGTACGCCATAAGCGTCGCGTCGAAGCACTCCTGCGCGTCCTCGACCCAGAAGAGTTGCCAGCCCAGGTCGCGCACGCACATCGCGTCGTTGTGTTCGACCCCGAACGCACCAGGATCGTCCAGGGCGCGGTTTCCGATCATGGCTACGACCGGAAGACGGAGCGGCGGGGTGACCGCGAGCGACTCCATAGCGTACATCCAGCCCACGCCCGAGGAGCCCACGAAGACACGGCTGCCGACGGCCGAGGCGTGCTTGCAGATCTCGAACTGGGAGTGCTCGCCCTCCGCAACGATGTACTCGGCATCGAGCTCGCCGTTGGCGATCAGCTTCGCCACAGCCTGCATGACACCGTCGTAGGGGCGTATGGGATAGGCCGCCATCACGTCGACATCCGCGAGACGAACCGCCTGCGCGACCGCCTGCGTGCCGGTCATCAGTTTTTCGGTCTGCTGAACCCCTCCTGAGGGTATCGTGATGGTCATCGTGCTCCTCCTACTTCGCCCACGTATCCGCGTTGAAGTGCGCCTGGTGGTCTATCCTGCCCCTGGCGATTTTCTCTTCACGCCACTCGTGGTAGGCGTCCTTGTCGTCTTCCCACATCGGGAAGACGTCCTTGTCACCCTCCTCGACGAACTCGAGGTCGTTGACCATCACGATACAATCCTCGACCGGGCACACGTTGGCGCAGATACCGCACCCGGTACAGTAGCTGTAGTTGATGGGGTGCAGCTCTTCCTCGGAGATCTCGAAGCATTCGTCAGGGCAGTCGATCCAGCACTGGCGACACTTGATGCACGTGTCGAAGTTGACAACCGGCCGCATGGTCCGGTCTGAGGAGGACCTGTAGTGCGGGTTGCGCTCGCCCGGCTTGACCGCCTCGACGATGATCGCCTCGCGCATGTCCTTCCACCCCGGCAGCTTGACCGGTTCGTAGTCGTCCTCTTTGCCCTCGCCGGCTGAGACCTCGTATACGCTGACCTCGTCGTGCCCGCTCCTGAGCGCGTCGAGGTACCTATTGTCGAGGCTCTCGTCATCCTTGACCACGGCACTTATAGCATCAAACCCGAAGATGTCGGGCCTCGCGCTCGCTATGGCGCCGAGCACCCGCATGTCCGTTCCGTCGTCGCGATAGACCCAGAGCCCACCCATGCTAGGCGTGCCTGGTACGATCGCCAGGGTCCAGTCCCACGGCTTCCGCGGGATGACCTTGAGCAACTCCTCGGCGCTCCTGTTCGAGATCACCAACAGCGTCCCACCCCGCCTGAGACGCACGTTGATCGGCTGCCGGCCGTACCAGGCCCACGACTCGATCCCATCGCACATCGTGTCGTCCAAGACCGTGATGACGTCCAGCTCATTGGGCTCGTATTTGGCCATGTGGCCTTCCAACGTCTCCGTGTCCGGCGCGATGACCGCGAACTGCTTGGCCGGGATGCCATTGCGCTCCGGCGAATCACTGTAGCGCTGGATAGTAGATCCTAACCAGTCCCGCTTGCGGGCCGCCATAACTACATGCTTGCACAGGTTCGCCGCTAACGTCTTCTGGAAGATGCCCCGATAAGTGAACTCGACGCTCTTGGCCTCGTCGCGTACCTCAGTAGAGGTGCGTCCCTCAATGGTGTCTTGATCCCCGGGCATCGAGTCGCCAGCTTCTCTGCCAGTCGGCATCCTTTCTCCTTCCCTAGTAATCGGCCCCCAGAGCCAACTCCTACACCCCTCAACTTCGCCCGTCGAAGCTCTGGCCTGACCACTTTACCAATTTGCCAAGCATCCTATCAGCGGCAGGTAACAGGATCAATGGCATATTGTTGGGATTGTATCAGTTTTTCTATGCATCCTGAGCTTTATTTGGCTGGTATGTGCGGTTGTATGGCGCCCTCTTTTGGGGAGCACGTAGTCAGCTGACGTCTCCGTAGACGAAGGAGCGAACCAGGGACCGGCGGAAGTCTTCTCTGGGACCAGCAGCGGCCCCTGCCTCCTGCTCGAGGCGCTCGACGAATTCTGGGGTGGGGATCAGCTCTACGTCCCCGGACGGTGGCGGGTTTGCAGCGACGTAGGAGATGCTCGCGTCGGTGTTGAGGAACTGTATGAGGTCTTCGGCGGGGAGCTCGACCCCGTCCCATTTCTCGGTGTTTTGAGGAGGAGTACCAAGGACGCGGACGGCGAAATCTATGGCCTTTTCCCGTGTGGAGAAGAGGGGCAGGAGGGCGCCGTCCTGGACGCCGAAGAGGCCGATGGTGATGGGACCGGCGTGCGGCCCCTCGGGGTAGTAGGCGACGAATACGAACCTGGGCACAGGGGGCGAGTTTTCGGAAGGATCCATCGAGCCGCTTCGTCGCGAGTTGCTAGACGTCGTTGTTGTGGACGTTTCGGGCGCGGACCTTCTCGAGGTCCGGCTCGAAGATCTCGTTCCAGTTGTGTACTGTTTGCATGTGGTCCGCGAACTCTGCCAATGCCTCGTCCTCGGTCTCCGCGCGGGCCACGAAGTCGCAGTTCCGATCGACCTCGAGATCCAGCGTCCTCTGGGCTTCCGTGCACCGGATCGTCCTGGCCATCTGCCTCTCCTTTCCTCCTCATTGATCATAGCAGGACGGTCAAACCCGCTCAATGGACCCCGGCGCGGCGCCCACGACCCGAAAGGGGCCCTCGTGATAACATCCCCAAAAACCATGCCTGAGACGGCCCGCCGATCGGCGACGGACGTAGCGGAGGAACGGAGGTCGACAGATGAAAATAGACAAGTGGACCCGACGATACACCAACGCCGAGGTCGGCCCTGAGCGACCGGAGGTCGTCTCCGACTCCGGAGATGGAGAAGCGATCCATCAGCCACCGGACGGTCTGTCGGAGGCTGGCGTTCGGGAAGCGCTCAGGGATGTAAGGGACCCCGAGATAGGGCGCGACCTCGTCTCGCTGAACATGATCAGGAACATAGAGATAAAAGGTTCGCTCCTCACCGTCGGCGTCGCCCTCACCACCGCAGG